>ERZ869936.427-NODE-427-length-40680-cov-34.745994_pt1 | contig 40680 bp, 29 predicted proteins | sample MGYA00520876_ERZ869936 | MGnify/ENA primary metagenome ERZ869936 (study PRJEB32218, sample SAMN09650985) | biofilter metagenome | isolation source: enrty point of leading RO module | place: Saudi Arabia: Thuwal, RO plant located on Red Sea | collected 2016-02-17 ... | reverse complement strand
CTTCACCTGGCTCTAGAGCGCGTCTCGTTTATCTCTAGCGTCTTGGCTAGCTGCGGCTGTGCTTGGCTACGTCGACCTGCATCGACGAATTTACCAATTCGTCTGCTTCGGTCTCCTTGCCAAACTTGCCTCGCCTACGCCAATGACGCTACACCTATCCTAGACACGCTCTAGTAGCCCGGGGCTCGCTGGCCATCGGTCTTCAGCGGATCGGCGATCCGCACGTGCACGGCCGGCGTATTCGGGGTCCGCAGTTGCAAGGTTAGCGTGTGCGGGCCCGCGACCGTGGGCGTGAACTTCAGGTAGGCCGGGTGCCAGGCGGTGTCGCGCGACCGAGGCTTGAAGGTGAATTCCTCGTCGATCAGTGGTGACCCCTGGTCGGCGGTCAACGTCGCGGCAAGCTCGACCTCGAAGTCGGCGAACCGAAGCGACGGAGTTGGAAACATCGGCCCGATCATCAGGTCGTGTTCGACGTTCGGGTGCTCGACGTCGAACGCGACACGGAGGATCGACCCGCCTTCGGCCGACATGCCGTCGAGCACAACCTCGTGCAACGTCGTCTTCCGCAACCCGGTGTCGGCGAGGAATGCGTAACCGGCCAGTGCCAGCCCAACCACCAAGAACAGGACGACCTTCCCCTGGATTGAGCGTCTTTGACGCGCGTCCGGCGTGCGTCGCGCGACGAAATAGGCTCCGGCCGCCGCTGCAACAAAGGCGAGAATGATCACGCCGACCAGTATCCAAGTGTTGGTCATCGTACTTGAAGATCGACGGAAGTGCGAAACGTCTACTTGCGCGTTTCCAGGTAGGCGTCCACGAAAGCCCTTTCCTCCTCATTGGAAACGGTCTCGAGGACCTTTCCATCCTTTTTCGCCGTCCAAAAGAAGGCGAGATCCAGATCGTCGCGGGCGATCAACACATAGTGTTCGTTCTCGCCCGGCATCGCCACTTCCCCGCCCGGCAATTCGCGAACATAAAACTCGATCCCGCTGGTGGGACTGACGTAGGCCGGGGGACCGGTCGGAACCTCGCCGGACGTTTCACCGTCAACGTCCGATCCACGACAGCCGACGATGCAGAGAGCCGTGACGGCGAGCATCGGGAAGAGATGAGATCGCATCGAGCAACTCCGACATCGTGAGATCCGACAGGAGGCGGACCAAGATTCTTCCTTAACTCTAAGGACTCTCGGTGCCGGATCAAGCCGGCCAGCCGGGGCGCGGCAACCCCTTCTGGCCATGCCTGGCTTGTCAAGAGTGCGTTTACCGTCCGCCGCGTCGGCGCAACCAGCAAAGACCCACAAAGCCCACCGCGGCGAGCACGATTGTCGACGGTTCGGGAACCGCGGTGAGAGGCACCGGCCGGGTGCCCAGGGCGTCGACGAGTTGGCTCAAATACATGCGGGCCGCCCCGCCGTCCTGCGAGTCGAATCCGCTGAACGAGAACTCGCGATCGAACAGGCGATCCTGATTCGGCAGATCAATCGCGCCGGTGGCCATCAGGGGTGGCAGGCCGTTGGGGGTCACCGCCAGGGCCTTGTCCAGATGGTCGAGCGAAACAGTGTGGCCAATCTCATGGGCCAACGTGCCGTTGATGGCGTGGGTGGTGAAGCTCAGGTTGCCCGAGGTCAGCGCATTCGGCGGCGTCAGGAAGCCGAGGCCATTGATGCTGTCGGTAAATACGCTGCCGACGACAATGCCGTTGGGAATGAAGATCGAGTGGTTGCCGGAGGAATCGCGAACGGCGTCCTGAAACGCCTGACCCAGCGTGTTCGCCGAGGGCTTCACGACGCCCGTACCGACCAACATGTAATAGAACTCGGTGTCGCCGTTGCTCGGCGCGGTGCCGACGTCCCCGATCACGAAATCGATATCGAGTTCGTGTCCGTCAGGAATAGGACTGAGCGGATTCTGGCCCACGGTGGGAATGTCGTGGTAGTCACGCTCGAGCTCGCTGAGGATCGAGTTGTAGAGCGTGGTGCGATTGGCCGTCGTGTCGGCAAACCCGAACGACGCAATGTCGAAGAAACCGACCTCACCGCCGATAATGTCCGGCGTGACTGGCTCGCCGAAATCCTTGAAGTCGACCACGATCGTGAGAGCCTCGGCGCGCAAGGGGAACAGCAGAAGTCCCAGGAGAAGTAGCGTTATCCGGGCTCTCATCGTTGGCCATACTCCAGAGGGTGTGCGAGCCGCAGCCGGCCGCCATTGCAGAAGAAATGCAGCAACGGGCTGTGGTGATTCCCCGCCGGCCCTGAACAAAGCACATCTTCGCGGCTCGGGCGAGTCCCTTCATGATAGCTGAAATGGCGCCCTCGGCAACGATTTGTGCCTGAAATCGACCCACCAATGGCCAGCCCGACCCATTTGCTGGTCCTGGGCTGGAAGTCGAACCCCGCCCTCGGGCCATCCCAAGGAGCCGTGAGAACGTCGCAACTACTGACCGCGCCGAGGTTTCCCTTCGCGATAGAGCTGCAGCTCGCGCTCCAAAGCCGCCCGGTCGATCGAACCGATCCGGTCCTCGGCCGGGCTTTCGAAGGTGGCCAGGGCCCGCAACTGAGTGGCCACGGCGTCGTCGAAGCGGCGACTCTCGGCGTAGGCGGCCGCGAGCAGGCGGAGTGCCTCGACATCGGCGGCGTCGGTCGCGTCGACGAGTCGTTCGGCCCAGCGCACCGCCTCGCGACCATTGCGCAACTCGGCTACCGAACCGGTCGCCAGCTGTCGAACGACGGCAAGCTGCAGTTCGAGCTGCTTCCGCCATTGCGGGCCTGGCGACGAGGAGCGATCACCGCGGAAGCGGAGCTTCTCGAAGGTCGCATCCGGCTCGTAACGGACAGCCTGAAGCAGGTGCCGATTGGCAGCCGGCAGGTCGCCCCTCTCGACGAGCAGGCTTGCCAGGTTCAGATGTGCCCAACCGAGCGTGGGATCGAGCGCGACCGCGCGTCGCAGGTGCGTTTCCGCCAGCTGCGGCTGACGCTTGAGCAGGTAGAGCGCGCCAAGACGATGATGCGCGGCCGCGAATTCGTCGTGGTAGCGGAGTGCCTGTCGGTAACAATACTCAGCGTCGTCGACGCGATGGGGTATTTCAACAAGCAGAGCGCCGCGACGGTAGAAGACCGTTGCCTCATAGGCTTCGGCCGTGCTCTCGACGCGGGGATGCTCGATCGCCCGGCCCGACACCGGGGCCGAGGCGAGCCACCGCTGGTGCCGACTACGACTGCCGTGGGTCACATCGGCCAGGAGTTGGTCGACGGGCAGCCGGCCCTGGTAGATGACGGTGAGTCGACCTTCACCGTCGAGCAGGAAGCTGCTGGGAATCGAGAGCGGTCGGTTCAGCGCCGTGAGCCAGCGATCGTAACCCTCGAGCGCCTTGAGCATGTCTTCGCCCAGGCGCTCGCTGGCAAAGGGAAACCGGAGCTTGGCCAGGACTTGATCGGGGCTGGCCGAGCTGCCCGCTTCTGGAGACAGATGGTCGACCGAGAGGGCGACGACCTGGATGCCGGCGGCGCGGAGCTCCGCGGCCCGCTGGGTGAGTTCCACGAGCTCTGCGCGACACGGCTTGCACCAGGTCGCCCATAGGTTCAGCAAGAGAGGCTTTCCCGATCCGCCGTTTACCACGACGTCATTATGGCGGCTACGAATCTGCAGCTTGGGCAAGCGGAACAGGGTGACCAACGGGATGCGGGCCTCGGACGAGTCGGGCTGAACTTGCGGCGGCCCGACCGCGAGTGGCACCGCGTGTCGTAGCGGTTCGACGGGGACCGCTTGGCCGCTTCCCTCGACAAGCCGGTAGCGACCATTGATATCGAGGTTCTCGAACACCTCCTCTCGAGTGTCGCGACCGGCTCCGTCGTCCGCAGCGCGGCGCGGCCAGCGGACGACGACCCGCTCGATGCGACCTTGGGGAACTTTCTCCGGTTCGCCGAGCCCGAAGTTGAGCCACTTACTCGACTGCGAGATGAATCCCTCACCCGCCTTAAGCGTCTGGATGTGCGGCGTCGGCTCGCCCGGCAGATAGACCTCTACCCGGGCCCCGATGGCGTCGCGATTGGTCGACGTGCCGCTTCCCACCAACCGCAGGGCAAGAAAGGCGTTCGCCGTTTCCGCATCGTTTCTGAGCAATCGCAAACGTGGCGCGTTCCGATTCGAGATCCAAAGATCGAGATCGCCGTCCTGGTCCCAATCGACGCGGGCCAGTCCACGTCCGTCATCGGGGAAGTCGATGCCCGCCAGGGCCGAGACGTTCGCAAAGCGAGCCTCACCCTCCGCGGTGGTTCGGATGTTCAGAAACAGACAGTTGCGTTCCCGTCCGCTGAAGGAACGGCCCGACCGCATCATTTCCGAGAGCTGACGGTGCGATTGCCGCACGTTGTCACTCGCTTCCTCGTCGCTGGTGCTGGCAGATTGCGACACGACCTGTCGCCAGAAGAAGCTTCACAAGTCGCCGGTGTCTTCGGTGGTCATGTAGCCGTTCACCACGGCCAGGTCTTCCCAGCCGTCGTTGTCCAGATCGACAAAGGCATTGCCCCAGGCCCAACGTCCCATGGCCACGCCGGCCGCCTCGCTGGCGTTGGCGAAGGTGCCGTCGCCGCGATTTCGCAGCAGCGTGTTGCCCGAGGCGAAGTGTCGCAGTCGGTCGCGAACGACGGCCGAGGCGTCGGGCTTGAAGGCGCGCTGCGTGGTCACGCGACTGCCCGCGGAGGAGAACATGTTCGAGATGTAGGCGTCCATTTGCCCGTCGCGATCGTAGTCGCCCCAAGCGACGGCCATTCCCGCGGCACTGCTCTCCACGGCGGCCTCATCGCCGACGTCGACGAAGACGCGCTCACCGTCCGCGATTGCGTCGTTGCGGTAGAGATTGTCGCGACCATAGTCGTTGGCGACATAGAGGTCGACGTCGCCGTCGTTGTCGAAGTCTTCCCAAGCCGCGGCCAGGCTCCAGCGGCGATTGTTCGCGTCGAGTCCGACTTCACGAGTTACCTCGACAAAGGTGAGCGGTTCCGCGTCCGTCCCGACATTGCGAAACAGATGGTTCGGCGCGGCGTTGTTGGCGTCGTGCAACACAAACTGGGGCAGGGCGGCCCCCATCGAGGCACCCGTAGAAGTCTTCAGCAATTCGTTGGGCTGATAGATGCAAACGTAGATGTCGAGCCGGCCGTCGGCGTCGTAGTCGGCCGCGGCGAGCGAAGTCGCGTCCTCGTTGATCGGCAGCACGTCGTGCAGTTCGAAACGACGGCCCGCGTCGTTGGCCGCGATCACCAGGCCTGCGCGAATTGCCACCACGAGATCCTGGTCGCCGTCGTTATCGAGATCGACCAAGAGCGCGCTGCGGGCATCTTCAATCCAGTCGACCCCCCAGTCGGCCGCGACGTCGCGCAGGGTGCCGTCGTCCTGCTGCAGGAAGAGGCGGTTTGGCAATCCCGGATCCTGGCAAAGATAGAGATCGTCGCGACCGTCGCCGTTCACGTCGCCCACGGCCACGCCGGGCATGCTGAACAGGTTGAGCATGGTGCGGAAGGGAATTCGCTCGAGCCAGTGATTCGCCCCGTAGGCGAGTTGTCGGTCGTAACAAGGATCGGCGGCCAAGGCGGCCTGCGTGCAATCGACCAACAGGGGCGTCGAACGTGCGACGGTCGACTGTTCGAAGTCGTCGACATCGATAGACTGCAAGCGTGGCTGGTCGTCGTCGACGTCGAAACGCCAGGTCATGTGCCACGTGGCGTGCTGTTCGAGGTTGCCCGATGCCCGCGGGGCGAAGAGCGAGAAGAGCTGCTCGGTGTGGACCAGTCCGTCGGCACCGGCCGGGCGGATGCCGACGACCTTGAACTCATAACGGGCGGGCGACTCCTCGTCCGTCGGCGCGTCAGTCAAGTAAGGAAAGTCCTTGTCGAGCGCGGTGGCTAGCCCCGCGGCTCCGCGATAGACCGCAAGCTCCGCCGAGGTGTTGGCGGCGCCGGAATCATGCGGTTGCTCGGCCGCCCGCTCCACCGTCAGCAGCGGCGTCCGATGCACCGTGACGCGAGGCGTGGGCACCAGGCGAGAGCAGACGAAGTCCTCGTCGACCAGTTTGCCCAGGTACGAATCGCGCTTGGCGGGCACGACGATCGCCTTGCCCAGTCGCTTCAGCTGGCTCTTGATGTGCCGATGCTGGGCCTCGGTCGTCCAGCCATCGGCATCCGGATCGTCGACCTGCTGCCAGTCAGCTTCGTCTCCCGTTTCTTTACCGGCGGCAACCACTCGAGTGACCCTGCTGGAACCGCCGGTCGCAGCGGGAGTCGTCGCCCCGACCGCCGCGGGACCCGCCGCATCCCGGTCGATCGGCGTGGACGTCGTGGGAGAGTCGCCACGGTCGCTTGCCGGGCGGGCTGCCAGCCAGACGCCGAGTAGCAGCGCGACACCCACGACCACGACGGCGATCCGACCCCCGCTCCAATTCACCCGCGACGGCACTCGGTCGGCCGGCGGCGCGGTGCGATTGGCTCGGTTCTTCTTGCGACGTCCCATGATGTGCTCCGCGTTCCTGGCTCGATTCTATCAACTCGCACGGCGGCCGGCATGACCGCCGACTGACCCGACCCGATCGGCCCGGTTATGATGGCGTTCTGTCGGTGCGAGCGAGCCGATTGCCGTTTCTTTCCCAGAGACACGCCGAGCGACGCTCCCGTTCCCATTTCCTTCCACGAGTGACGCAGGTGCATCCATTTCGCGCACGAAAGGCAAACGCAAGTCGGCCGCACCACCCGTGGCCTCGCCTGCGCCGCTCGAAGCCGAGCGGCGGCCGCTGGGCTGGTGGCATGCCGCGGGCCTCTTGGGCATCTGCCTGTTGGCTTTCTTGGTCTATGCCAATTCGCTCCACGTGCCTTTTCATTTCGACGACCAGCAAAGCATTCTCGACAATCGCTACGTGCACATCGACGCCTGGGACTGGCAACAGCTCCGCGACGTGCTGACGATCGGTCGCATCGACGGCGGTCACGCGCGACCGCTGGCGTACTTGTCGTTCGCGGTGAACTACTATTTCGCCGAGCGTAGCGAGTCGACGTCTCGGCCACATCCTTTCGGCTTTCACGTCGTGAACGTGGCGATTCATGCCATCTGTGGCATGTTGGTCTATCTGCTCACGCTGATCACCGTGCGGCTTTGGGGTCGCCAGCGAGGTGACGTGCCCGCAGCGGAGTTCTCGTACTACTTGATGGCCCTGTTCGCCGGCTGTTTGTTCGTCGCCCATCCCATCCAGACTCAGGCGGTGACCTACATCGTGCAGCGGATGACGAGCATGGCCACGATGTTCTACCTGGGAAGCTTGCTCTACTACGTCGTGGGACGACTCTGCGAGCGATCTGCGCTACGCTGGATCTGCTGGGTGGCCGCGGTGGTTTGCGCGGTGGCCGCCCTGGCGACCAAGCAAATTGCCGTTACGTTGCCGGTCGTGATCTTTCTCTACGAGTGGTTCTTCTTTCGCGATCTCGACTTCCGCTGGCTGCGGCGAGCTCTGCTCCGCTATATCGTGCCGGTCGCGGTATTGCTTACGATCGTGGCGCTGCTCTACACGGGCGGCGATCCGCTGGCCCGGGTACGTCGCGGCTACGAGAAGCGCAACTTCACGATGGCCCAGCGACTTTACACCCAGCCGCGGGTGGTGATGTTCTACCTTTCGCTGGTGGCCTATCCCGAGCCGAGTCGCCTCAGTCTGTTGCACTACCCCGCGTATTCCGACTCCTTGCTCGATCCGCCGACGTCGCTGCTCTCGCTAATCGTTCTCGTCGGCTTCCTGCTACTGGCGATCGTGCTGGCTCGACAGCAGCGAATCGTGGCCTTCGGCATCCTCTGGTTCTTTTTGAACCTGGTCTTGGAGTCGAGCTTCATCGCCCTGGAGATGGTCTACGAGCACCGGCTCTACCTGCCCCTGTTCGGCGTAGTGTTGGCGCTGGCCTATCTGCTGTTTGCGCTGGTGCCGACGCGCTGGCAGGCGTGGGCGGTGGTCGCCGCGACGCTCATGGTCGCCTACTGCGCCAACGGAACCGTCCAGCGAAACAACGGCTGGCACGATCCGCTCCGCTTCTGGAAGGATCAGGTCGAGCGTACGGAGAAACTCTCGCCTCGCGCCCGCGAGGACAATCGCGTGACCATTGCCCGGACCTACAACAATTACTTCCTCATGCTCACGCGGGCGAGCACGAAGGACGGGCGGCCGGAAACGCAAGCCGAGACGGAAGCCCGTCAGGCCGAGGCCCGTCGGGCGCTGGAACAGGCCCTCGAGTTCGATCCCGAGTACGCCGTCTCGCACTACAATCTGGCGCTGATCTATGAAGGCGAAGGGGAGCTTTCCCAGGCGATCGCCGAGTACGGCCGGGCGGTCGAGTTCGAGCCCAACTACGCCAGTGCCTATTACCGCCGTGGCCGCATTCACCAGCGACTGGGACAGCACGACAAGGCGATTGAGGACTTCACTCTGGCGCTCGAATGTCCCGGCGAGTTTCCCCAGGCCCACTACTATCGCGCCAAGGCCTACGTGGTGAGGGAAGAGTTCGAGCTGGCGGTCGAGGACTTTACGGCGCTGATCAACCTGGAAGAGGTCCCGGCGGACGTATATCGCGAGCGGGCCCACTGCTATCGACTGCTGGGCGAAACGGCCAAGGCCGACGCCGACGCGGCGACCGCGCGTCGTTTGCAGGCGAGTGGCCAGGGGCGAGTTCCGCAGCATGAAGAGTGACGCCCGCGGTGGCTCGCCAGCTGCGGGTGGCGTACCGCGCCGTGATCGAGCTGATCACATCAATGTCGCTCGTCCGGTTCGAGAAACTCGGGCAACGCTTCGCGTAACCAGCGGGCGATGGCCTTGGCGGCAATCGCGTGTCCGCGGCTGTTGGGATGATTGTCGACTGCGTTGACCCACAGCGAACGCGCGTCCTGACCGCGAAACTCCGGCAGCAGGTCGAGCACGGGCAAGCCCGCGGCGGTCGCCATCTCGGCCACCCGCTCGTGGGCGGCGAGAAAGGGATAGTCGTCGTCCAACTGCCGCATGATCGGAAAGATGACGATGGCCACGCGACAATCTTTCAAGCTGGCGAGTTCGGCGAGCTGTTGTTCGAGTAGGTCAAGCCCCACGTCGTTCTTGGCTGGGTCGAAACAGTCTCGATACCAGGCGAGGGTTTCCTGGCTGACGCGGTGGTCGGCGAGGCTCGCCGAGATGAGCTGACAGAGTCGCGAAGGGCCAAGTTGCCAGAGACCCGAGCGAAAGCGTTCCAGCGATTCCTCGCGGTCATGCATCCGCTGGAAGATGGCTTCGTTGCGCAGGGCCAGTTCCTTGGTCAACAGCAAGTCGTTGAGCACGAACACGAAGATTGCCTTGCCGCAGTGATGCTCTTGGCGAAAGCGAGCCAGCTGCTTGGTTTCCTCGGAAAGGTCCCAGCCGACTCGCGAAATGCTGACGACTTCCGCTCCATTGCCCAGCTCGGCTTCAAGTGTCCGCGGAAGTGTCTTGGCCGCCGGCACTCCCTGGCCGTAGGCGAATGAATCGCCGACACAAGCGATGCGCGTCGTTCCCGGAGGCGGCCAGTAGCCGTCGAGCTCGCGCTCGCGGAGGCCGAGGCTGGAGTGCCGATACTCGACACACCAGGGTCGCTCGTCGATCCTTTCGAGCGGCCGAGGTGCCCCGTCGCCGCCGAGCAGTTCCCAGCGGTCTCCGTCGAGTTCCGGCAACGGCTCGAAATCGCCGTGGGGATTCTCTTCATAGAGCGAGTAGTAATCGCCTCGCTGCTGTCGCGTCTCGTCCAGCGGATTGAGTCGCCAGATGTTGCGCAACGAAACAGGCGCGTAGCCAGACAGGCGGAGGCCAACTTCGACGACGACCAGAACGACCAAAAAGCCCAGCAGCACGGCAGCCAGACGAAATAGCAAGCCACGTCGGCGGGCGGGCTTGGTCGAAGTCTGCGCGGTGTCGGTTCGCTGCGTGCTGGTTTGGCTGGGGGGCATCCGGTCGTTTGTCTCCCGAGGCGTATCTATATACTGTCCGGCCGAGTTTCTCCCTTGAATTATACGAAGCCCAACCGTGTCGACGCACCCGCGCGCATCGACGACATCGCGTCCGCGCTTGAAGTTCTTCGCCCACTTGGTAAGGTCGTCTGTGCCTCGCCGTCACGCTTCGATCTTGGCGTGACCCCGATGGCGCAGCGTTAACCGACGTTGCCGAAACCCGGACCTCCCGTGACGTGCGGCCCCGTGCGGCGATTGCCATGCCTGATTTTCGCGTGTTGCTGACCGACTATGCCTGGGCCGATCTGGACGTCGAGCGAGACATCTTGGCCGAGGTGAACGCGGAGCTACTGCTTCCCGAGGCGAGCGACGAAGCCGCCCTGTTGGCGGCGGCGCCGGAAGCGGACGCGATCATGACCAACTGGGCCCAGGTGCCGGCCAGTGTCATCGAGGCGGCCGTCGGTTGTCGCATCATCGCCCGGCTGGGCGTGGGGCTCGATAACATCGACATCGAGTGCGCCACGGCGCGGGGAATTCCGGTTACGAACGTGCCCGACTACTGCGTGATCGAAGTCGCCGAGCATGCCATCGCGCTGTTGCTGTCGCTGGCCCGCAAGGTGGCCTGGTATCACGAGGCGACGCAGCGAGGCGTCTATGAGCTGACCGACGGTGCTCCGTTGCGGCGGATCGAAGGTCAGACGCTGGGCCTGGTGGGCTGCGGGCAGATTGGCGGTCGCGTGGCGCAGAAGGCACTCGGTCTCGGTCTCCGCGTGGTTGCCACGACGCGAAGCGAGCGCGAGCTTCCAACGGGCGTCGCGCGGCTGGAGCTCGATGCGCTGTTGGCCGAGAGCGACTACGTCTCGCTGCACTGTCCCCTCACGGCGGAGACGAAACACCTGATCGGTGCCGAGCAGTTGGCACGAATGAAGCGGTCGGCCTACTTGATCAACACGGCGCGGGGCGGCGTTGTCGACCATGCCGCCTTGGCCGCGGCTCTGGCCGAGGATCAAATCGCCGGCGCGGCCCTCGACGTGCAGACGCCCGAGCCGCCCGAATTGACGGTCGCACCCTACAGCGACCCGCGGGTGATCGTCACGCCGCATGCCGCCTTCGTTTCCGAAGAGAGTTTACAGGACCTGAGGGTTCGCTCGGCCCGTCAGGTCGTCGACGGGCTATGCGGCCGGGTGCCGGAGAATGTCGTGAACGGCGTGGCGCCCACGTAGCGGCGTTCTTGCACGTTCTCGCGCTATCCCCCGCTGGTCGGCCTCTAGCTGGCCTATTGGCGGCGAATTCGTTTGCGGCACGTGTCCGCCCGGGCGTGTCGGCGCGCGGCTGGCACCGCACAATCGCTAGATTCCCGAGCATCGGAACATCTCGGGGTCGACCGCTTTGACCGAGCTCCGGAAGTGGCCTACATAACTCTAGATAAATGTTGCCAAAGTATAGGTTTAGGCGGGTTGTGGGGAGTCTCGAGTCGACTCCGCGCGGCCGGCCTGCGCGCCGTCGCTGGCGTGCCCGTCGCCTGTTTGGGCGACGCGCGTTTGCCTCGCACAACGGTGGAAGAAAGCCACGTGGAAGAGAGCCACGCCGAACATACTGACGACGCGCCTTTGACGGCTGAGGCCTGGCAAGAGGAACTCGCCGCGCAACGTGCGCGCGCCGAGGAGCTGATTGCGGCGCAGGGCAGCGCGCTCGATCAGATCGAGTCGGAGCTCGTCAATCAGCTCGACCAGTTGTCGGTCGAGATGGGTCAGGCCGCTCAGGAAGAGGAGCGCGATCAGGAGCAGTGGCGACAGAAGATCGCGCTCGTCGAGCGGCGGCTTCAGGAGGCCCAGCATCTGAAGGAGGGTCTCGACCAGCGGCAAGAGCGGTGGCGTGCGCTCCAAGCCGATCTCGAAGCAGAGCAGCAGCAGCGCTTCGAACGCTTGCGGCGCGAGCAGCAACGTCTCGACCATCTGGCCGACAAGGTCGGCGACGAGCGAACCGAACTGGTCGAGCAGCAGGCGGAGTTGAAAGTCGGCCAGGCCGAGGCCGCTGCGATTCAGCAGCGTTTCCGCGAGCGGCTGGCGGAGATCGAGGCGGAGCGGAGCGAGCTGGAAATCCTTCGCGAGGAGACACGGCGACAGCGAACGCGAATTGCCCGCGAGTTCCGTCGCGAGCGGACCGCGCTGCACCAGCGATTGGCCGAGGCACTCGAGGCGGCCGAGGAGGCCTCGTCGCGGGTCGTCGAGGTACCCGCTGCCAATGCCGACGAGGAAGCGTTGCTGCGCGAGGAGATGGCCGACTGGCAGCGGAAGTACGGCCTGGCCATGGAGGAACTGCGCAAGGTGCGCGACGAGAATGAGGAGCTTCGTGCCCGTCCGAAACCGGCGCCGCCCTCGCCCGCGGCACCCACCACGGCTGCGCCTGTCGTGGAGTCGTCTAGCGGAGTTTTCGACTGGGAGGCGGAAAAACGGCGGTTGATGGCGGCCTTCGACGAGGACGGTGATGCGACGCCCGCTGCGCACCAGGATCGACGTGAGATCGAGGAGTTGGTTCGTCGCACCGATCAACTGCTCGTCGACAAGGACCGCGAAATCGCCCGGCTGCAGGCGGAACTCGAAGAGGAGCGCGAGAAGTCACAGACACTGGTCGGCAATGCCGACGAGCTGGAGCAACTGGTCGACGCCGACGAACTGATTCAGCAAGAGCGAGCCCATCTGGAGGCGCTTCAGGAGCAGCTCCGTGAGAAGCTACGGAAGGCCGAAGTGGAGCTTTCGATGGAGAGGGCCAAGATCGCCCGCGAACGGGCCGAGCTGGAAGAGTTGGCTAGCCGTGTGCCCGACGGCGCAAGTCCGTCGGACGCGGATGACGGTGGCGGGTCGCCGCGCGGTCGCTGGCTGCAGCGGCTAGGACTGGCGGATGACGGGGAATCGCCAAAATAGCGAAACGCTGGCTCCCGTCGTGTTACCCGTTGCGAACGCCACCCCGCGGGCAACGCGAAGTTCGTCAAACTTCTCGCATCGGTTCTTCCGATGCGTAACAAGAGGCGCGCCGCGGCAGGATGCTGCCACCGCTGGCATAGCGAGCGCGCGTGACGGGTGAAGTTCATTCAGGGAGTGCCAGGATGGCGACCGCTTATCAACGCAAGAACCCGAGTCCCCGCTATCGCGAGCTGCTTTCGCAGTACCAGCAGCTCCATCTCTACGGCGACGTACGTCGCAATATTCCGCCGGAGCAACACTATGCCGGTCGCTCCCTGCCCCGGCACGCGGAAACGATCAAGCAGCTCATCGATCATTTCCAGGCCAAGACGATTCTCGACTACGGCTCCGGCAAAGGCAGCCAGTACAAGATGGCCGTGACGATGAAGGACGGGCAGCGCTATCGCTCGATTCCCGAGTATTGGGACATCGACTCGCTGACCTGCTACGATCCGGCCTACGAGCCGTTTGCCGAATCGCCCGTCGGCCAGTTCGACGGGGTCATCAGCACGGACGTGCTCGAACACGTGCCCGAGGACGACATGGAGTGGGTCGTCGACGAGATGTTTTCGCTGGCGACGAAGTTCTTGTTCGTCAACGCGGCCTCGTTTCAGGCCCTGGCCCACCTGCCCAACGGCGAAAACGCCCACTGCACGATCAAGCCGGTCGAGTGGTGGCGTGAGCTCTTTACCCGCGTGGCGGCCCGGCACCCCCAGGTGCGGTACTTCGTGTCGATCGATTTCGGTGCCGAGGGCGCCGAGCACATGAGCGGCTAGTGCGCTGCCGGCTGGGGAAGCTGGCGGCCCGCTAGACTGGCTGATCCCAGAGGGCCAGCAGGGTCTCGGTGTCCGTCAGGTCGTCGAGCAGCAGATCGGGTTCGGTGACGCCAAGCCGTTCGCGACTGTGCCAGCCAGTGAGTACCGCGATGGCCCGCGCGTCGATTGCCCGGGCGGCGGCCACGTCGAGCGGCGTATCGCCGATCACCCAGACCTCGGCATCTCCGTTGCTCGAGCCGTTCGTTTCCTCCTGATACGCGCGGGCATTGGCCAGCGCGTCGCGGGCGACGTCGTTGCGATCGACGTGCACGTCGCCAAAGCCGCCGAAGCGGAAGTGGTCGAACAGTCCGTAATGACTGAGCTTCAGCCGCGCCCCTTCGGCCAGGTTGCCGGTGAGCAGACCAAGCAGTACGTCGTCGCGGGCGGTCAATTCGGCGAGCAGCTCGACGACCCCCGGCAGCACCCACCCCGGACGCTCGGACATCTTCTGGGGAAGCAACTCGAGGTAGGCCTCGCGAAACGTGTTCCAGTTGTCTTCGCTGTCTTCGATAGCATGCCGGGCGAAGAGATCGCGGAGAATGGCCCGGTCGGTGCGGCCGCTGAACGACACGCCTTCGCAGCCTTCGACGATTCCGAAATGCTGTTCGAGAATCACCTCGAACGTGCCCTGGCCCGCACCTCCGCTGCGAATCAAAGTTCCGTCGATGTCAAACAGACAAATGTGCATACGAGGTATTGTAACGAGAGGGGGTAAAATACACAGTCGCAACTCTGCCGATTACGCAAGCATGCGAAAACGGCGTGCTGGCGGCGACAGCCGCCGGCCGCTTGAACGGGGTACATTTGTGAGGTAAGGTTGAAAGTATAGGGATATGTGATGCAGTCCATGGCCGAATGTAGGACTCGACAACCTGGTCACTCGCGTGGCGCTGTCGCAAGGGGCAGTGCAGAGAGAGGTCCGCTATGCAACGTTTATTGGTCGCTTCCGTATCCGTATTCCTAGTCCTTGGTCTTTCTTCGCTCGCCTCGGCCGCCGGTGGTGGCTACATCACGGGCGACCTTTCCAGCACGATCGTGGCTCGACCATTTGCCACTCCGGTGGTTCAGCCGGTGGTGCAACCCGTGCCCGCCTGCAATCCCTGCGATCCCTGTGGTCAACCGGTCGGGACGACCTTTCAGCCGACGGTGGCGAACTACGCGCCGGTTCCGGTGACGACGTACCGTCCCGTCGTCGCGCGTCCGGTGGTAGCCCCCGTCCAGCCGGTGGTGGCCTATCGCCCAGTGGTTGCGGCTCCGCAGGTGGTGACCGCCTACTCGCCGGTCGTGGCCCCCGCCGCGCCGGTCGTCGTCGGTCGGCCGGTCGTGGTGAGCACGCGCTTCTACGTGCCGGGTCAGCCGATTCGCAACTTCTTCCGCTACCTGGCTCCGTAGAGCTTGGGTTGGCGGCGGCTGGACGACTCTAAGAATCGCGCAGGACGAGGGATGCGTCCTGCTGCTCTTCAACGTGGCCGATGATAACGGCCGCGGTCGCGCCGGCATTCTTGGCCAGGGCTACGGCCTCGTCAGCCCGATCGGGCGGCAGGCTGATCAGCAACCCGCCCGACGTCTGCGCGTCGAAGAGCAACTCGAGTCGTAAGGGATCGACGCCCGATGCGATCCGCGTGGTGGCCTCGGCAAAGCCACGGTTCGAGGCGCTGGCTCGGGTCATGTAGCCGGCCTGGGCCAAGGACAGCGCGCCGAGAAGCTCCGGCACACGGGCCACGTCGATGACCACCGTCACGCCGCTGGCCTGGGCCAGTTCGTTGGCGTGTCCGGCCAGTCCGAAGCCGGTGATGTCGGTGACCGCATGGGCAGCCGCGGCGTGAGCGGCGTCGCGTCCGATCGAGTTGAGCTGCGTCATCGAGTCGACCGCCGCCTCGAGCACCTCGTCGGGGCAGCGTCCCGCCTTGAAGGCGGTTGTGATGAAGCCCGTGCCGATCGGCTTGGTCAGTAGCAGCACGTCGCCGGGTTTCGCCTCACGATTGGTCAACAGGCGACTCGGCTCGACGGTGCCGGTCACCGCGAGGCCGAATTTGATTTCCGTGTCGCGGACCGTGTGGCCACCGACGACCACGGCGCCTGCCTCCTGCACCTTCTCGGCGCTGCCGCGGAGGATCTCTCCGAGGATGGACAGCGGCAACTTGTCGTCGGGGAAGCCAACCACGTTGAGCACGGTCGTGGGCGAGCCGCCCATGGCGAAGACATCGCTCAGCGAGTTCGCGGCCGCGATGCGGCCGAACGCGACCGGGTCGTCGACCAGCGGCGGAAAGAAATCGACGGACTGGACGACGAGCAGATCATCGCGCAGCCGATAGACCCCTCCGTCGCTGAAGTCTTCAGGTCCGACGACGAGGTTCGGGTCATCGGATCTCGGCAAGTCGCGCACCAACTGTGCGACACCCTCTTGGGGCAACTTGCCGGCTCATCCGGCACAGCTGGCGTAGTCAACGAGCCGCTTCTGGCGGCCAAAGAGTCCCATGTTGGCGTTCTCGAATGTGCAAATCGACGGGCGCCGCGAGGTTCACGTCGCCTGATCGGCCCATTGTACCGCCACGCGATGCTTGCGGCGAGTTCGACTCGCACGCGGTCGGCGGGCATGTCGCGCTGCCCGAGATGCGATTCGGTAAGCACGGTGTAATCGGGCGAGCGTCCGCTCAACGACGAGCTTCGGCACGTCCGGCCTTACGCGTCCCATTGACGCAGGCCGTGGATGACGCGCTCGACGTCGTTGCGCTTCTTTTCGAAGATGCCGAACATCACCAACAGGGCGATTCCCAAAGCGAATCCGAAGCCCCACCACGGCCAGTTCGCCTCGGCGATCGTGGCGGTGTGCCAGACCAGGCTGACGATCGAAACCAACAGGAACGAGACGCCCAGGTAGAGGTAGGCCCGGATGCGGAAGGCGATGCCCACCAGGGCACCGAGCACGGCCAGCCCGCCCATGATCATGATCGGCCAGAGTGTCTCGATGCCGTGGATGAGCATCTCGCTGGTCGAACTGACGTAGATCAGCGCCGCCGCCGCGTAGCGAATCGCGGTGAGCTGCTCCTCGCGGAGCCGATGCCGATTTAGCTGGGACGCGACGAGCAGAGACACTGCCGGCGGAATCAACCACATCTGTGGATGACCCAGGAACTCCCAGCTCGTTTCGTGGAACAGAGCCCACAGCGTGCCGTTGCCTGCCAACACGGCCGCGGCCATGTAGATCGGCTTGCGGGCGACCATCGAGAGGACGAGATAGAAGAGCCCCACGGTCATCAGGGTCGACGAGTATTGGATTGCGACGTGATCGCTGAACATCGTGTACCCGATGGCGGGGACGAGCGGCAGCATCGCGCCGGTCGTTTCCAGCGGTCTCGACAACACGGGCAGGCCGGCCCGACGTGCGCAGGCCCCGAGTGCTCGCCCGCCGAAGGCGATCGCCATCACGATGAGTGGCCAGTAGGGCCGCAGGACCCCCTGGAACCACTCCGGCCTGGTCAGACCGATATGCACGAAGATCAGGAACAGCACGAACTCGGCGGCGTACACGTAGACGATGCGCATCCGCTCGCTCAAGCCCAACGGGTCGTCGCCTGCGGAAAGGGCAATCGAGATCAACGTGGCAGCCAGGCCCAACAGGACCACGGTGACCTGGACGATCTCGGCCGTGGTGAAGGGGAGGGCATCGGTATTGCCGGTGGTGCGATACGCCTCGGCGACGTGCCACGCCTCGGCTCCGAGCGACCAGGCGAGCGCCGGCACCGTGAGCAGCGCGACGAACACCGACGCGCGTCGCAAGGCCGGGAACCAATCGCTCTCGCGACGCACGACGCGGGTCCCGATCATGCCGTAGGCGAAGGCAACGACGGCCAGCGAGACCGTGGCACGTATGGCCTGTTCGAGCCAGAAGACGTCGGCGTGGCGGATCACCAATTGCGCCCAGCCTGCTTCGACGACGGCCAGCGCGGCGAGGATCAGGGCGAACAAACGCATTCGCTGCCCCAGGCCTTCGTAGCTGAGCATCGCCACGGCGGGTACGAGCAGGGCCACGCTAAAGGCGGCCAATAGTCGCATGTTCCGCGTGTGGCCGGCGTCGAGCACGATCACTAGCGTCAACACGGCGACCAACACCACCAGCAGGACGTTCGCCACGGAAAGCCACCGCCAGGCGCGTCGCACCAGTTGCGGCAACTCGGCAATGCCGATGCGGTAGCCCAACGCGAACAGCCCGCTGCGCCATTGCCAGACGGTGCTGGTCAGCAGCACGTAAAGCGAAAGCGTCGCGGTTACCAGCGGCACGAAGTAGTCGTCTTCGAACCAGGGCTGCGGCTGGAGTCGGTCGACGACGGACTTCAGCGTCAGCAGCGCCGCGGCCAGGCCGACGAGGTAAAGGCCGCCAATGTTGTAACGAGCCTTGGGGATCCACAGCGTGGCCACCAGCAACGCGGCGAGTGCGGCGAGCGTGAGCGCGCCGCCAAGGTCGTCGAGCGGGGCGTTGAGCCAGCCTTCGGACATCGCCCACAGTCCGCAGGCAGGAAATGCCACGAGGCAGACGGCCAGCAGTCCGACCACCGCCACGACGTGATAGACCGCAGGGATTCTCGACGCGGCAGCCTCGACGTTTCCGGCGTTGCGTCGCGCGTGCCAGAGTTCAAGCACCAAGGTGCCGATGGCAGCCAACGCGGCGGCCACGAGATTCGCCTCGACCAGGTGCACCAAGGCCATCGCATCCCCAGTGCGATCCCACGGCAGGTACCAGATCAGCGACGCCCCGAGAGCCGCCAGCGCAGTCGAGGCGTAGCTCAGTGGGCGACTCGATCGCCGCCAGGCGAGCAAGAACGTCAGGCCGACCGCCCAGAATACCGAACCAGCGGTCCACCACGGGGCGGTGGGGTCGTCGATCCCGCCGCGCAGGGCGTACAGGGCAATCAGTCCGATGAGCACCCACGCCCAACGTCGCGCGGTGATCGAGAGCTCTTCGATGTTCCAACTACGCGGCAGCCGCTGAGCGAGGTCCGATCCGGCCAAGCAAGTCAGGCCCGTGCAGGTCGTCGTCAGCAGGCCGAGGCCCGCCAGCAGCGTGTGATACGGTTGCCAGTTCACGACACCCGCGGGCAGGCCGACCGCCACAGCGGCGAGCGCGGCGACGGCAGCGCCGCCGATAACGAGCACATGCATCAGCGCGTGGCGGTTGAAGTGCCAGGCGTAGACCGATGCACCAATCGCGGCAACCGTCAGGGCTGTGTACGACCAGGGATTGTGCCACTGGGCGACGGTGTTCGCGAGCTGGGCCGGTTGCCACAGCAGGGATCCACCGATCCAGGCGATCATCGTCGACGCTTCCGCGGCCAACACAACAGCCAAGACCGTGAGGGCTCCTTGCGTACCCGCAGAAGCCTGCTCGGCCAGATTCGTCGTCATACCGTCGTCTGCTGCTGCGATCCGCCGGCGAATGGCGATCCACACCAGCAGGCAGCCAGCCGTGGCGATCATGTTGGCCGGCAGCATGGCGATGAGTAGCGAGGAGCTAGTGGTCGCCGTCAGTGCGGTCACGAGCTGACCGCTGCTGACGCCAAGATGGACCAATATCGCCGCCGCCAGGCCGAACCAGGCATTGCGCTCGCGGATGCCGCTGAGCGTGCAGGCCATGGCAAGCAGGAACATGGGCACCGCGTAGGAAATCGTCGTGCCCAGGCGATGGAACAGCGAGCCGATCGCCGGTCCGCCCAGACTCCCGTCGTTGACACCGGCGGCCACCAGGATGCCCAGCGTGAGGGCCAACACCGGTAGGGCCAGCTGCACCAGGACGACAATGCGGGCGGCTTCCACCGTCTGGCTCGACTCGTCGGCAACGTGGTCACCGATTCCGCAGCGGGCGGACCAGGCGGCGATGCGGCCACGGTAGCTGAACGCCACCACACAGACGGCGGCCACCAGGGCCATCGTCCAACGCAGCGCCGACGCGGTGGCGATCTGGCCCGCGAACTGCGCGGCGATCAGCAGCGGTACGGCACTCGACAAATAGACCACACCGACGACGCCGGTCTTCGTGAGTCGCTCGCGCAGCGTGGCCACGAGCGCGAGAGTGACGAGCCCGAGCACTAACCAACTTGCCGCGCCGGTCGCCAAGGTTGGGTCACTCACGCCGGCCCATTGCCACGCGGCGTCGCTGAGTGGCCCGAGGTGCGAGAGCACGAGGACGAGAAACGAAGCCAGGGCGATTGCTACCGGCTTGAGGCCGAGCACCCGCGCCGAGCCCATCGCCCAGGCCGACAGCGCGGCGAGCGTTCCCACGACGAGCAAGGCCAGGACCAGCAGCTGCTCGCCCGAAAGCTTGCCCAGCAATTGCACCGGCGCGGCCGCGGGTCCGTCGCCGTAGAACTCCGCGGTCACCCCGGGCATGCAGCCGAGCAGCACGAACGTGGCCAAGGCGACGACGAGCACATGGATCAAGACGCGGTCGACGGCCGGCCAGGGCGTGTCCATGATCGTGCCGATTTGTGAAGTCGCCGGAAGCGCCCGACGGGCCGTCGCGAACGCGCCGCACCAGAGGGCCAGGACGCCGATTTGGCAGAGAACGTGACGCGGATCGAAGTAGATGCCCTCCCACCAACTTTGTGATTGGCAGAAAGCGGTCACCAGGAAGGCGAGGCACACGGTGGCACAACCCTGCGCCGCGCAGAACCAGGCCCCGCTACGGCGGACGACGGCGCCGATGAGCCAGACGGCCGCGACGCCCGCCAGGTAACCGGCGTGTTTGGCGAAGGCAGCCTCGCTGACGACCAGCGCCGAGGCGACGACGGCGGCCGAAGTCAACGTGGCCAGCGAGAGCAACGGTTCGACCAGTGCTTCGCGCGAGGCGGCAAACCGGCGGCCGGCGACGGCGATCGTCGTCGCGAGCATCGCATGGGCGAGCAACGCGACCGTGACGGGGCGCGAGAACACCAGCCACTCGCCGAGAGTACCGTTGACGACGTAGGGATTGAAGACTAGGCCGTGCCCCCAGGCAATCAGCATCAGGATCGCGCCGAGCACGGTCGCCTCGCGTCGTCGAAGCAGGCCTCCGCCGGCGATGGCCGCAGCGGCGTAGACGGCGAAGACAAGCGTGGCCCAGGCGGCGTCGCTGCCATCGGTGAGAAATCCGGAATAGCCGGCCGCCGCCAGGCTGACCAGCGACACGACCGAGGCACTCGCGCCGTAAGCGAGCGCCGCAGCACGTCGTCCGCCACGGGCGAGTTGCCACACCACGAGTCCGAGGGCGCCCGCGATGAGCAGGCAGACGACGGCGGAATCGCCCCGCATGATTGCCTGGAAGAGCTGGAGCGAATTGTGGGCGTTGGCCGCGACCTGGTCGGTCAGCACGTGGTACGCCAGCAAAATGCTGCCCGCCAGAGAGACGCCACAACCGGCGTGCAGGTAACGCATCCGCGCGACGACGGCGAAAGCCAGGAACGTCGCCGCCCCCAACAGCCCCAAAGCGATGAGCAGCCACGGTCGTGGCCAGGCGAGATAGAGCGCCGCGAGCATGCCGAGACTCGCCAGCACGACAATCGCCGTGCCGGTGAGTCGATAACCTGCCAGGTCACTCGTCCACGTTCGCCGGTGGAGCAGCAGTCCGGTCGCCAGCAGGCCGACGCAGGTCAATTGAATCGCCGGCGCAGTAAGCGTGAGCCGATCTTGCCAGTCGGCCGCTTGATGAACGAGAAGCGTCAGCGGCATCACCAATGAGAACAGACCGACGCCCAGCAGAAGCAATAGCTCGCCGCCGCGCCGCGCCGTGATTTGTCGCCAGCCGTCGGCGAGTCGCAATTGTCCGACCAGCGCGGCGAGAAATACGACGACGGGCAGCATCGCCAGCGCGACGACCCACCCAGCGGGCGAGGTCGCGTCGCTCGCGCGGTCGACGATTAGTTGCGTCGCCGTTACGCCCATCACCGCCAAGGGCAGGAACCAGGTGGCCCGGTTCAACACCGCCCGACCGGCCGAGTAGGCGACCCAACTGAAGACGCTCAGACCAACCACGACCGCGATCAGGTAGATGGGTTCTGTAACGGGCGTGCCTTCGGGCGACAGGGCAATGCCGGCCAGGAAGTTCAGGGGAATCAGTAGCAAGCCGATGACCAACAGACCTTGGCTGGTCGAGCGGAGTTTCCATTTTCGTAGCGTGTAGAGTCCGGCTCCGTGGATGGCCAGCGTGGCGAGCATGAAGATCAAGGCCGGAAAGTAGGGAATCGCTTCGCGAAGGTGAGCCCAGAGACTGACCACCAGCCCGATGGCACTGCCCACGATCAAGAGACCACTGAGCACCTCACCCCAACGGATGTTGCGATCTTCCATGAACGAGGCGAGCAGCGCGGTGAGGCCTTGCGAACCGGCGACGTGGGCGGACGTCGGTGGCGAAGTCACGACAGTGTGTTGCGGCTCGACGCGTACGTCGAGCGGATGCGGCACGACTGCCTCGGCCGCAGGAGTGACGGGCATCGCCCGCGAGATCGGTGCCGACTTGGCCAGGACCGGTGCCGACTCGGGAACCAGTTCGAGGTCTTTGTCTTCGATCTTGGATTCGGTTGTTGCATTGATGGGCGTGACGCCCGTCGGTTTCGAAGTCGTGGGCGCGGACTTGGGCGTGACTTCGACCGGGTCGACGGCGGCCGCCAGGATCGGTTCCTGGGGCGGCGTCTGCAGAGGTGTCGCGACCACCGGGATGACGGTGTCTTCGGCCGGAGGGGTCTGCGACCCTTGCTGAGTGTGACGCCTCGCATACTGCTGCAGGGCCTCTTGCAGTCGCCGGTACATCGGCAGGTCGATCAGGTTTTCGCCGATCATCAGCGCCAAATGTCGGCGTACAATATCGAGCTCCTGGGCGAAGGGCCGCTCCATATTCGCGGCGGCGACGCTCTTCGTATGCCTCGAGGCGCTCGCCGGAAACAGAGACCGGAAGATCACGGCCAAGAGCACCCAAATGCCATGGCCGACGACGGTGATCACCACGAGGACAAGAAACAGAGCAAGGAGATGGTCTGGCATAGCGGTCACGCGCTGTTGAGAGGGTGGGGCGATGGGGTTTGCCATCGGGGCGGGTGTGGGGGCCGCCACCTCCGCCGTTATTGGCAAAGCCCGTGCCGGAGACGATTCGCGAGACGTAAGCCGTTATTATAAATCGACTTGGCGAGAGATGCTCCGTCGATTCCGGGGTTCCGGTTAGGCGGATGTCGTACATTCAGTGTCCGATGGGACACGATATGTACGATTCAAACGTACGGCACAAGTTGCCTTCTCGTGTGTGGCGATCAAGCCGTCGTTCGCCCGGCGGGGCGCGATCTCGATAGAATGGGCGACGACACGGGCTGCGGCCCCTGTTGCTGCCGAGCAACAGCAGCAGCGTGGGGCAGCCCGGTTGCTGACGCAGTTCAGTCGCGGGTGTAGCTCAATGGTAGAGCCCTAGCTTCCCAAGCTAGTTACGGGGGTTCGATTCCCCTCACCCGCTTGGCGTGGCGAGACTTCGCCAAGCGCTCGGCGAGAACGCGAATGAGGGAGCGCCGGTCCGCCGCGACGAGCATTTCATCAGCCGCAGGGCTGCTCTTATCCGCCCTGTTGGAACTAGCGCGCCGCCGCCGGTTCGTCCGAGATTTCTTCTGCCCGCTCGGGGCGGTCGGTCGACTTGCTGGCAAACCTCAGGTCCTCGAGCACGGGTCGCCGGGTCTGCCGCCAGTAGGCGAAGGTGGAACGGCACCAGTTGTTCACGATATGGCCCCGGTCCGTGGTGTACCAGTTCTTCACGTAGCCGTTCCAGACCTTGGGCTTCAAGTGTGCCTGAAGTTCCCGGTCGAAGGCCTCGACGGCCTCGGGACGCACCTCGATGGTGCGCGAGTCGGTGGCCCGCATCTGTTTCAGGCAGCGCACCAGGTAGTTCACCTGGCACTCGATCATGAAGATGATCGAGTTGTGGCCCAGGTTGGTATTCGGCCCGTAGAGCATGAAGAAGTTGGGGAAGCCGGCCGCGAGCATGCCGAGATAGGTCGTGGGCCGTTCGCTCCACAGCTCTCGTAGGTCGTCTCCGTCGCGGCCGCGAATTTCCATGGGATAGAGGAAGCGATTCGATTCGAAGCCGGTGGCGAAGACGATTGCGTCGACGTCGCGGCGGCCGCTCTTGGTCACGACTCCTTCTGGCACGATCTGCTCGATCGACTCGGTTACAACCTCGACATTCTCTCGCGAGAGCGACTCGAGATAATCGTTCGAGAGCAATACGCGCTTGCAGCCGGCCGGATATTGCGGCATCACCTTCGCGTGCAAGGCTTCGGGAAGCTTGGCCTTCATCTGCTTCATCAACTTGACCGAGAATCCCTTGTTCAGCCAGCTGCGTCGCGTGTAAAGGTGAATCCGCCACTCGTGCGACCAGTAGGTACCCCAACGCCAAAGTCGCGCGAATCCGGGAAGCCAGCGAAACGCCGCCTGCAACCAACCGGGATAGCGATAGTCGTAGCGCTGGGCTACCCAATTCGCCGTGCGCTGATAGATCACCACCTCGCGGGCGACCTCGGCCAGGCGGGGAATCGCTTGAATCGCACTGGCCCCGTTGCCGACCACGGCGAGGCGCTTGTCCCGAGCGTCGAAGCTGGGATCCCAACGGGCGGTGTGAAAGGCGGGTCCGGCGAACGACTCGCGGCCTGGAATCTCCGGCAGGCTCGGTCGACTAAGCTGGCCGACCGCGGAAACGAAGATGTCGGCGACGTACGTTTCCCCATCATCGCCGGCCTCCTTAGCGGTTTCGACCCGCCAGTTGGCCTCGTCCTCGTGATAGGTGGCGCGGGTCACTTCGACGCCCAAGCGAATGTGCTCGCGGATTCCATATCGATCGGCGCACGCGCGCAGATAATCGAGAATCTCGGACTGCGGCGGGTACTTCCGCGACCAGTCGGGCTTCAGCGCGAACGAGAACGAATAGAGCACCGAGGGAACATCGCATCCACAGCCGGGATAGCGGTTGTCGAACCAGGTGCCGCCGACCTCGTCGGACTTTTCTAAAATCACGAACGAGTGGAAACCGGCCTTCTTCAGACGGATGGCCAGACAGAGCCCGCTGATTCCCGCGCCGGCGATTACCACGCGCGGGAACTTTCCGTTGCCGATTTTGCTCCAGTCGTACTCGGTCTCTGCCATGGGTCGGGAGAATTCCTGAGTGCTGGTCGTCGCGGGATCGTACGCTAGGGAGACGCTTGGGTCCGTTTCTGCCAGCCGTACCGAAGCAGCAACACCTGGCCGAGGCCCCTCCAAACCAGGAGAAAGATGCCGGCCCAACGTGCGATGGAAATCCACAGGCCGACGCGATCGGCCAGCTCGCCTGCTCGCAGACGAATTTGAGCCATTCTATCGGCAAACGCGTCGAGTCGGGAGTCTATTTCCGCCAGCGTCGCGAGGACCCCCACGACGAGCCGTACAAGCGCGGCCCGCTCGCCGGAAGGCAGGCCACCGCGGGCGAGCCCTGCCGCGCGCTCCTGCACACTTGCCACCTTTGCGGTGGCCGCCTGCAGCTTCGCGCGCAGCTCGGCGGTCGCCAGGTACGCCACGATGCGGTTCAAGGACGGATCCTGTCTGTTGTCGTCATCGAACGATCAATCCTGGCCGCTTAGAGCCTCCCGCGCCAACGAGCCACGTCGAGGACTTCGCTGATGAGCATCTGTTGAGCACAGAGAATGGAACGGTGCAGCTCTTCGGCCGTCACGTCGCCCGCTTCATTCGAGAGCGGTAGCGTTCCGGTGGCATCGGAAAGGAACTCGACCTTCAATCCCCGATGGGCCGCCTGTCGTGCCGTCGTGTCGCAGCACATGTGGGTCATATAGCCGGTGATCGTCACCGTATCGATACTCCGCTGCCGCAGTTCATCTTCGAGGTTCGTCCCGGTAAAGCTGCCGGGCAGGGTCTTTTCGATGAGCGACTCATAGGGCCGAGCGACGATTTCCGGATGCAGTTGCCAGCCTTCGGTGTTCTTCCGAAAGAAGGGCATCTCCGGCGAGGGGAAGTGATGCTGGACGACGAAGGTCGGAATCTTGCCCTCGGCGGCGTCCATGACCTCGAGAATCTTCTCCAGGTGCCCGGCCGGATGCGTAATCGGCAGGGCCCCGGTGAAGTACTCGTTCTGTACGTCGATGACCAGCAGGGCGCGGTCCATAGTTTGCTCCTCACGACTTCGAAGACGACGACCCGCGCCCGAGTTCGGACGACCGGCTTACGCTGGTTCGTCCGTCGAGAGAAACATCTCATGCACCACCAGCGCGCTGGGACCGCGGAACATCTCCTTCGGCGGCCGGTTGGCGTGCGCCTCGGCGAAGGCTTCGCTACGGGTCCAGGCCTCAAAGTCCTCGATCGATCGCCACCACGTCTTCACTTCGTAGTAGCCCTCGGCCTCGGGGTCCTCGACAAAGCGGCCCTGCTCGTGATCGAACTTCAGCGGCCGAGGACGATGGACCTCGTTGCGGACGAAGCCGGGTGCCTGATCAACGAGGTGAACGCGGTTGCGGAAACGATCTTCGAAGTCGATCTCGTGGCCCGAGGCGACTGGGATGCGGTTGGTGACGACGATCATGGCGATTTCCTGCTGGCAGCCTTGGGCGGCGGCTGGTGGGCGGTAGGGCCGAGCGGCCCGACTCTCTCGCCGGCATTCTAGCAGGCCACCTTTGTTCTGAGACGGGCGGCCGCGTCGACGCCTCCAATCGGGCAACGGTCCCTCGATTCCCGCCAATCGCTACAGGTGTTGCGAGCGGACCCGTCGACGCGGCTGGCAACCGCCAGCCGAGCGGTGTGGGCAACCTAGATTTGAACCGTGGTGGAACGGGCCGCCGCGTGGGAAAGTTCGAGGTTGCCGCCGATGGCACTACGCCTTTGTCAGATTCTGATCCGCCTGCTGCTGGCTTTGGCGGTCGTCGTCCTGCTGGGACGGATCGACCCGGGCGAGGCTCGTGGCGAGGGCAACCGATCGGGACCGACGCGGTCCGTCGACGCGCCGGCGACGTCCCCGACACTCGCGGCGTTCGACGCCGAGGAATTCGGCCGGCAGTTTCCGGAGCTCGCCGCCGGTGCTTTCACGCCTGCCGAGCCTGGTCACGCGGCGACGGAAGTGATGTTCGACGCCGAGGACGGTCGGCTCGATCACTACTCCCCGTTGACCGCCGCATTGTGGCTGGGAGGAGTCACCTCGGAGGAAGTGCGACGGACTTGCGAGGCCCGCTTCGACGTCTTCCTTGGCGAGCTGCGCCGACAACCCGTATCCGGAGACGATCCGGCCGCGCTGGCCTGGTTGATTCACGAACATCTGCACCGACGCTTGCTCACCGGGGAGTATGAAGTAGCCGCGAGCAACCTGGAGGGAGCGCTCACCGGTGGAGCCTACAACTGCGTGAGCGCCGCCCTGTTGTACTACGAGGCTTCTCGCCAACTCGGACTCCACTGCGAGATCGTCGCCTGGCCTGACCATGTGGCCTGCCGCGTCGCCACGTCGCATGGCTCTCTGGCCGTGGAACCGACGTGTGTGACGTGGTTCGAGCGCGCCCGCAGAGGTACGCAGGCGCCGACTGCGCCGCGTACGACTCCGCCGCGCTGCCTTACGGAAGTTCAGTTTCTCGCCTTGGTCGACTACAACCGGGGTGTGGCCCTGCTCCGCGAGGGACGCCATCAAGCGGCCATGCAGGCGAACTTGCGGGCACTTCGGCTCGACCCTCGGAACGTTTCGGCCCGCAACAATCTACTGGCCGCCATCAACAACGAAGCACTGGCTCTCTCCCGCGACCGCCAGTTCGGGGCCGCACTCGAGTTGCTTGCCCGCGGGCGACGTTTGGCCCCGGACTATGCTCCGTTCGTCATCAACACGCGGCACGTCGAGCAGCAATCGCAGGCGACGTCTGGCTAGCTCGCGCTTCTCCAGTCGGCGATCGCGCCACAGTGAGCCGCGCCAGGTCGGCCAGACGGCTTCGATTTCCCAGCCGTCACGCCCCGCGAATCCGCACAACTCGCCTTTTCGTTTGACACGCCTCGATTCGTGAGCTAGGTAACTGATGGGACGGAGTTTATCCGTCGGTCTGCGCACTCGCGCAAATTCGCACCAGGACCGATTGCTCGTCCACGACCCTTATCGCCAGGCCCGGTCCGCCCGCGTCGTTTCGTCGCGTCATGCGCGGATTTGCCCTACTCCCCAGACCCCGAAGGTGTCTTGCATGAATGAGACGACGCTCCCCGAGGTGCCTTTCGACTCCTTGCCAGCCGCTGGAATGCCGACGTCGAGCTCTGCGAACCCGTCGGGTGCGGCCCCGGCAGCGCCGGAGAAAGTCCAGCTCGTCGATGAGATCGAGGGTCTGTTGACGAACTTGATCCCGCTCGATCCCCCCATCGAGCGTCGCGGCGAGCGACGCTATCCCTATCCCGCCTTGTTGCGGGTCTTGCCCTACGACGAGAGTACCGGACAGGTCGACGCGGCGAATTTCGACTCCGCGTCGGCGAAGGTCGTCGTCGGGCATCATCTTTCGCTGCACGGTATCGGCTTCTTTCACCGCGAGCCGCTGGCCGACCGGCACGTCATCGTCGAGTTTCCCGAAGCCCGACAGGGCGAGCCGTTACGGGTGTTGGTGAAGCTGAAATGGTGTCGCTTCGCTCGCGAGGGCTGGTACGAGAGCGGCGGCCGCATGATTCGCGAGATGTAATGAGCCGCGGTTCACGCGTCGCGTTCCGCTCGCGCACGTTCCACGGGTGGCAGACGTCTGGTCGCCGTGGCCGCCGACGCGGTCGTTTCTGCGAATCGCTTCCGCTTGGGCCGAACACGTCGATTGTACCGCCCGCGCTGCTGTAGGGTTTCGTCCGATTAGGCCGCGCGGCACAGACACGTTGATGTCGCGGCGAACCGGCGGTCGAAGACGAGATTAGCGGGGCCAGCGGTGCGCGCGGCGAGCGTCACGGTGTTTCAGGTTCCGCGTTCGCGGCCCATGTCCGAGTCGAACGGACCTGGTGTCGAACATGTTCCGCCCCTGTTCGCGAGGTAGCCGGGATGAATCAACAGGATCGCAATCGCCAGACCGAGATTCTCTGCATCGACGACGACCCCAACATTCTAGCGGGGCTGACCCAGTCGCTGATGGCCGCGGGCTACTCCTGTCACTGCTGTGGTGACCGAGAATCGGCGCTGAAAGTCCTTCGCAATACGACCCCGGACTTGGTGATTGTGGACATCAACCTTGGGGAGGCGAGCGGCCTGGAACTGTGTGACCAGATGCGACACAACTCGCACCTGGTCGACGTGCCGGTGATTTTTCTCTCGGGTGCGGAGATTCCCAATATCGTGCAGCGGACGCGCGCCGTTGGGGGCACGTACTTCCTCCGCAAGCCGTACGATGCCGAGGTGATCTTGGAGTTGGTCGACAAGGCACTCTGGATGCCGCACGTGTCGAAGAGCCACGTGCGAGAGCCGCATTTCAGCAGCAGCCCGACGGTCCACGCCTAGATTCCGATTCCGGATCGCACGGGTTGCGACTGGCCAGCTTGGAACTCGGCGATTATCGATTCGCTCTAGAGCTTTGGATCGACGAGCGCAGCCAGGCGAACGAGTTCCGCCAGCGAGTCGACCTGCATCTTCCGAAAGATCGTCTGCCGCCGCGACTCGACGGTCCGCAGCCCGAGTTCGCACTGCCTGGCGATGGACTTGTTGCTGATGCCCTGGGCGATCAGCCGGAGGATGTTCTTCTCGTCGTCGCTGAGCGTTTCGTAAAGGCGGACGGTTCGAGCGAGTTGTTGGCGGCTCTTCCACTCGGTCGCCCCCTTTCGCACCGCCAGGCGAACCGCTTCCAGCAGCTCTTCGATCGCACAGGGCCGCTGCAATACGGTCACCGCCCCGCCCTGCATGGCCGCGACGATCTTGCGGGTGTTCGGTCGATCGATCAGGCCGACGAGCGGAAGTGCGACACGTCGCTCCCTCAGCTTCGTCTGCATGGCCGCGCCGCCGAGTCCCGGTAGGTCGAGGCCAGCGACCAGGCAGCCTCGGCTCTGTAAGTCGACGGCTTCCAAGAGGTCTTCCGCCGTCGCGAAGGGGGCGCAGGTATACCCTTTCGTGCGGAACATTCGAGACAGGAACTTACGATTTTCGGTGTCGCCGTCGACGACGTAGACCTTGCTCTTGGTGATCGGCATGGGCGTCTCCGAATGGGCTGCGGGGGGCGAGGCGACGGTCGCCACCGCCAGGGCACGGACCCCAAATGCGTCGTCGGCCGCCAGAACACCCAAGGAAACGGACGCCGGTGGCCGGAAACCCGGACCCCGATCCGTGGGCGAGCAGGGCTGGCTGGCGATTGGTCGTTCCGACATCATGGGCCTTTCGCCAGAAAGCACGCGTGTCATGTCGTGGAGTCTCTCGTCTTGAGGAGTTTCTCATTTGGAACGTGATGGCGTCGCTTCGCGTAGGCTGGCGCCGTCCGCTAAAGTGCGCGCGATCCGAGAGAGCGGACGCGGCCCAAGAATGCCCGGGCTGCCCGATCTCGCCACGAACCTACCTTGGAACGTAGCGGGAGGTGGTGTCAGCAGCGTGACACCCCTGGACGGGAAAGGGGTCGATTTCCGCACGGCAACGCAAATTGACGCTTGCCCCGCGCGGCTCGATAATTGCCTCGTAGTGCCGGCTGGCGGCCTCCCGGCAGCGACTCGATCATGATCCTCAAGCTGAAGGAATTCACAGATGGAAGCGCAATCTTGCGACGTTCTGACCACCAAGAAATGCCTGCCTTGCGAGGGCGGTGTCGATCCCTACTCGCTCGACGAGTCGAAGGCCCAGCTTGAGTTGCTCGAAGGCTGGGAGCTGACCGCCGACGGCCAACGAATTCGCAAGGAGTGGACGGTCCGCGACTTCATGTCCGGAATGGCCTTCTTCAACAAGGTTGCCGAAGTGGCCGAGGACGACGGGCACCACCCCGATCTGCACATTGCCGGCTATCGCAACGTGGCGATCGAACTCTGGACGCACGCCATCGGCGGCCTGTCGGAGAACGACTTCATTCTGGCCGCGAAGATCGATCAGATTCCGGTCGAGCTGAAGTAGTTGCCGGCTGTAGGACGAGCGCGACCTACGGCTGGTAGCTGCCGGGGAACCAGGGCCAATAGCTGGTCGGTCGTCCGCCGCAGCGGAATTCGAATCCGCCGGTGACGGTCACATTGTTCATCGAACTGACGCCCGACCCGGACAGAGAGATGTTGTTAAGCACCTCGACGCGGAGCAGCGTCCAGTTGTTCATTCTCCATTGCACGCCCCCGCCCAGCGGAATCGCCAGCACGTTCGCCGTGTTGCCGCGTCCGGTGGCATCAAGATAGTCGAAATGGGCGAAGCCCAACCCCGCGGTCAGATAGGGCCGCGTGACCGCGTCGCCCCAAGGATAGTAGACGGCACTGACGTCCCAAATGACGACGTCCGCCGTTTCCACCAACAGCCTGCCCGTACTGTCGGTCACGTCGGGGGCGGCAAACATCAGTCGGCTCTCCCAACCCCAACGGTCGCTCAAGTCCTTGCCGAACCGGAACCCACCAGCGTAGGTCGTGTCGAGGTCCAGTTCGCCTGAGACCACGTCATCCCCGATAAAGGCCCCGAAGAACCAGTCGGCGTGGTAGGGGCGATTCAGCCAACTGGAGCCCCGCATGGGCGTCTTCGGGAACAGCTTCTTGAAGGCGTGCTTGCCGTGTCGCGGCAACAGCGGCGGGAGCCAGCGGTGCGTCCAGCGATGGGGGCTGTACCAGAGCAGCGTGTCGCGCAGACACAGCCAGGCGGGAAGGGCGCAGCTGCCACAACCACGGCGACAGCGGGCACACGCGGCGCAGTCATCTTCGAGGTGACCCGGCGGTTGACCCGGAAGCGTTTCGGGTAGCAGCAATTCACCGTCGGGGCCGAACATCTCGACGGATTGTGGCTCCGGCAGCAATTCGACGCCCGGCTCGGCAACGGGCTGAAACAACTCGAGTCCGTCACCGTCTTCGACGCGGACATAGTCGGCCGCCACAATCGCTTCGCTGTCGGCTGGGGCGGCCGTCGTCTTGTCTGGCGTTTTCGCGGCATGCTGCTGCTGCGTAACGACGGCATCGACCTCATCATTGCGCCGCTCGCGCGTCTGACCCTCCGACTCCGGTCGCTGCTGCTGCCGCTGTGGTTGGGTGTCAACGGCGGGAGGCTCGGCGGAGTCGGCTGCCTCGTTCGGCTCGGGACCGTCGAAGAGCTGCGCCGAACAGGGCGCAGGCAGAACCAGTGCCATCCCCACCAAGAGCGCAGCAATGAGCCTTGGGCGTTGCATTCGCGGTGAATTCTCGACGAGACCGAACCGGCGCAGAATTGCGCGGCGACACCGCGGGATACGAAGGGTAGTGCGGGCCGCTGGATCGGGTGATAAGGGGCCGGATTATGTTGATCCAAGCTGGCTGTGTCAATGGAATTGCGACTCGCCGGCTGTGCCGGGCGAGCAACGGCGCTAGCGGTTGCAGCGGGCGTCGCCTGCACCGCACGACTGCAGGGCTTTGGCCCCGGCCGAGTCGCGCAGCTTGACAGTCGCTGTCAGCGGCGATTAGTCTATATAGAATCGGGAGTTAGAGCGTTTTTCAGGTCGATGTAGCGTCTTCGGCGCCCGCGAGGCAAGGTTGACAAGGAGACCGAAGCAGGCGAATCCAGGAGATTCGTCGATGCAGGTCGACGACGTCAAACGCGGTCGTAGCCCGCCGAGACGCGACAGGGAAATGAAAAACGCTCTAGGACATTTTTCGGACTTTGCGAGGCATTCGCCTCGGCGTGCTTTGCGCGACGCATTGCCAGCACGGACACCGCTGGCATCTGATCGTCTTCGAGAAGAGGTGATCCGCGCGCAGCCAGGTTGCCCCACCGGCCGGGTTTCGACCGGTTCACGGCGACCAGTTTGGGAACGAGCATGGCTGATTTCACGGACATCTTGCTCCGCCAGGGCGTCGTCAGCGGCGATCAGCTGAGCGAGGCCGAGCAGATGGCCCGAGAGTCGAACGTCAATCTCGGCGACACGCTCGTGCGGCTCGGCTACGCCACCGGCGACGAGGTGATGCGGGCGGTTGCCGAAGAGCACCGGCTCGACTTCGTCGATCTCGACGAGGTGGTGATTCCGCCGTCCGTGATCGAGTTGGTGCCGGAGTCGGTGGCCCGCGAAAACCTGATCTTGCCGATGGCCGAGGAGAACGGCTCTCTGAAGGTGATCTGCAGCGATCCGTTGGATCTCGACACCTTCGACAAGCTGCGGTTCATTCTGAATCGGCAGATCGAAATCGCCCTGGCCCCGCGCGAGGGCATCTTGGGGGCTATCAACCGCCATTACGGCGCCATCGAGGGCGAGAGTGCCGACTCGATGCTGCAGGAATTCACCGACACGGCCATCGACTTTACCGAGACGGAGTTTGCCGACGAGCCGGAAGAGGAGATCATCGACGAGACGAGCGCCCCGATCGTGCGTCTCACCCAGTTGATCATCAGCGAGGCGGTGCAATTGCGGGCCTCCGACATTCACATCGAGCCGTTCGAAGATCGCGTCCGCATCCGCTATCGCATCGACGGCGTGTTGATCGAGCGCGATAGCCCCTCGCGGCGGCTGTTGGGGGCCCTGCTCTCGCGGTTCAAGATCATGGCCAAGATGGATATCGCGGAGCGTCGCCGTACGCAGGACGGACGCATCAAGGTGACCGTCGGCGAGAAAGAGCTCGATCTACGGGTGAGTATGCTGCCGTCGAATCACGGCCAGTGTTGCGTGATGCGGCTGCTGGACAAGGACAACATCAAGATCGGCGTTCGTCAGCTGGGGCTCTCCGATGAGGCCTTTCAGGTCTTTCAGAACCTGATTCGCCGGCCCAACGGGATTTTCCTGGTGACCGGTCCGACCGGCTCGGGAAAGACAACCACGCTCTACGCGGCCCTCAACGAGCTGAACAGTCCGGACCGCAAGATTATTACGGCCGAAGACCCCGTCGAGTATTACCTGCCTGGCATCAATCAGGTCGAGGTCCGTTCGAGCATCGGGCTCGACTTTGCGCGAATCATTCGCTCGGTGTTGCGACAGGCGCCGAACATCATCCTGGTGGGCGAAATGCGCGATACGGAAACGGCCGAGATGGGGATCCAGGCCTCGCTGACCGGGCACCTGGTGTTCAGCACGCTGCACACGAACGACGCCCCCAGCGCGATCACGCGGCTGATCGACATGGGCGTGCCGAGTTACCTGGTGGCCAGCAGTTTGATGGCGGTGTTGGCCCAGCGCCTGGTGCGCGTCGTCTGTACGAAGTGCAAACAGCGTTACAAGCCCGGCAAGACCCTGCTCGAGGCGGCCGGCATTACCCCTTCCATGGCAGCCGGGGCCGAGTTCGTGCGGGGCAAAGGCTGCGGGCATTGTCAGAAGAGCGGCTTCCGCGGTCGCATCGGCATTTACGAGCTGATGATCATGAGCCCCAAGATTCGCGAACTGGCCTTCGAGAGCGCTCCCACGCAGGAGGTTCGCAAGGCGTCGATCGATGAGGGCATGATCAATCTCTACGGCGACGGCATCAAGAAGGCGCTCGCCGGAATTACGACTATCGAAGAGGTGTTCCGCGTTGCCAAACGCGACGAGCATGCCAACTAGGACAAGCAAGTAGCGACGGCGCCCACACGCCCAACCAGCGAGGTGAAACGTGGCGACAATCTCCATGCAAAAGCTGCTTCAGGCGGCCGTGAAACAGGGCGCCAGCGATCTTCACATCACCGTGGGGCAGCCGCCGGTGCTGCGCATCGACGGCAGTCTGCGCCGCCTGCAGACTGACGATCTCGGTCCGGAAGATACGGAAGTGCTCATGAAGAGCATCACTCCGGAGCACCGCCAGAAGGAGCTGCACGAAGTCGGCAGCACCGACTTTGGTATTTCCTTCTCCGAGGAGAGCCGATTCCGCGTGGCGGTCTTTCGCCAGCAGAAACACATCGCCATGGTGCTGCGGCAAATCCCCAACAAGCTGCTCACCATGGAACAGCTGGGACTGCCGCCGATTTGCGAACACCTTTGCATGCGTCCGCGGGGTTTGTTCCTGGTGACCGGACCGACCGGCTCGGGAAAGAGTACGACGCTGGCGAGCATGATCAACCACATCAACGAGACGACCGATCATCACATCATCACGATCGAGGATCCGGTCGAGTTTCTCCATCCGCACCAGCGGTCGGTCGTCAACCAGCGCGAAGTGGGCGAGGACGTGCCGTCGTTTGCCGAGGCGCTGCGGCGAGCCCTGCGACAGGACCCCGACGTGATCCTGGTCGGTGAGCTGCGCGATTTGGAGACCATCGAGGCGGCCATTACCGCGGCGGAAACGGGCCACGTCGTGTTCGGCACGCTGCACACGACGGGCGCCCAGGGCACCGTGAACCGTATCATCGACGTCTTCCCCACCAATCAGCAGGAACAGATTCGCACCCAGTTGGCGACCGCCATCATCGGTATCCTCTCGCAGACCCTGTTGCCGCGCATTGGCGGAGGACGCGTGGCGGCGTACGAGATGCTGGTGGCCAACTCGGGCATCGCCAACCTGATTCGCGAGAACAAGACGTTCCGCATCAACAGCACGATTCAGACCAGTGCGAAGCAGGGAATGCAGCTGCTCGACGATGCCCTATATCGGCTCTGGGCCGACGGCCTCTGCGACCGCGACTCCGTGTTGGCCAAGGCCAACGACCCCGGCACGTTGGCCGACAAGATCAGTCACGCCGAACGAGAGAGCATGGTCGGTCAGCCGGGCTAGTCCACGCGGCGACCTCACGAACGCACTTCACCTGCCACTTCACGAATAGAGATTCGACCCCCATGGCGATTCGACGCATTGGCCAGATCTTCGTCGACCTTGGCTTTATCGACGACGAGCAACTCGACGAGATCCTCGTCGAGCAGGAGAATCGTCCAAACGAACTGCTGGGGCAGATCGCGATTGATCTGAATTTGATCAACGACGAGCAGTTGGCGCAGGCCCTGGCCGAGCAGATGGGCTTGGAGGTCGTCTCGCTCTCGGACCGCGATATTCCGACCGAGGTGATCTTGCAGGTCACCGAACCGATGGCCCAACTCTATCGCGTGATTCCCATCGGTCTCGAGGAGAACACGCTCACGGTCGCGATGAGCGAACCGCAGAAGATCACCGTGATGGACGAGCTCCGCTCGTTTCTCGGTTTCGAGATTCGCGCGGTCGTGGCGACCGAGACGGACGTCAACCGTGCCCTGGAGAAGTACTACGCGGCCAGCGGCGAGAGCTTCGAAAACCTGGTTCAGGACATGGAGGACGACCAGGATCTGGCCGCCGCCGCATTCGAGTTGGAGAAGGAAGGCCAGATCGACTTGACCGACGTCCAGGCCCTGGCCGATAGCGCGCCGGTGCGCAGGCTGTTGAACATGGTCCTGCTTCTGGCCATCAAGGACCGCGCCAGCGACTTGCACTTCGAGCCCTTCGAAGACGAGTTCCGCATTCGCGTCAAGGCGGACGGCATCCTCTACGAGATGGTACCGCCGCCGCGTCACCTGGCGTTCGCCATTACCACGCGAATCAAGGTGATGGCGAATCTCGATATTGCCGAGCGCCGCCTGCCCCAGGACGGTCGGATCGAACTGACGGTGGGCGGTCACCCGGTCGACCTGCGCGTGGCCGTGTTGCCGACGATGTTCGGCGAGAGTGTCGTGTTGCGGATTCTCGATCGTACGGTCGTCTCGCTCGATTTGGCGAATCTCGGCATGGACCCCGACCTGCTTCGCGACTTTCGCAATGTGATTGCGCGTCCCAACGGGATCGTGCTGGTGACGGGGCCGACCGGCTCGGGTAAGACGACCACGCTCTATGCGGCGCTGGTCGAATTGAACACCGTCGAGGATAAGCTGATCACCACGGAGGACCCGGTCGAGTACGACATCGACGGCATCGTCCAATGTCCGATCGACCCGTCCATCGGCAACACCTTTGCCAGCTTTCTGCGGGCGATCCTGCGGCAGGATCCGGACAAGATTCTGGTCGGCGAGATTCGCGACCTGGAGACGGCCGAGATTGCCGTCCAGGCGTCGCTCACCGGGCACCTCGTCTTCAGCACGTTGCACACGAACGATGCGCCGAGCACGATCACGCGGCTGCGCAATATGGGGGTTCCGCCCTTCTTGATCACGGCCACGCTCGAGGGCATCATGGCCCAGCGGCTGGTGCGGCGGATCTGCGATAAGTGCAAGGAGGAAACCGCCCCCACGCCGGAAATGATGACCGAGTTGCAGCTCGAGCCGGCCGCTTTCGAAGGCAAGCCGATCTACAAAGGTCGCGGCTGCGAGGAGTGCAACAACACCGGCTACAAGGGCCGTGTCGGCCTCTATGAATTGATGAAGATCAACGACGAAGTTCGCGACTTGATCGTGCGCGGAGGATCGACCGAGGAGTTGCGCGTGGCCGCGTGTCACAACGGCATGGTCCCGCTTCGCGAGGCCGGAATGATGAAGATCTTCGCCGGCATGACCACGGTGGAAGAGGTCGTGCGCGAGACCGTACTCGAAGCGCTCGGCTAGTCAAGTGAGGCCGCGGAACGGCGTCTTCCGAAAAGGGCGCGGACGCGGCGCCAATCGGCGACCCGCTCCGCGTCGCGGGCAACTTCGAAATTCGCCGCGCCTCGCGGTGCCGCGACGTTCGGGAAGACCGACGTTTTGCGGAGAATATTGTCTTCTCCGGCCGGAATCGATTAGAATGCCCGCTGGGGGAAGGTGGCCTTGCCGGTACCATCGCACCGGGGAGGATAGAGGAGCAGGTCATGCCGACTTACCAGTACGAGGCGATGGACTCGACCGGCCAAGAGATCCGCGATGTGATCGAGGCCGCCAGTCCTGAAGAAGCCCAAAGCACGATCCGGCAGAAGGGCTACTTCGTCACCAAAATTGCCGAGCGCCGCAGTCGCCGCCAGAAGAAGAGCGCCGAAGGCGACGGCGGCAAGAAAAAGAAAAAGGGTCGGCAGCTCGTTTGGGGTGGGGTCAGCGCCAAGCTGCTCGCCCAATTCACCCGGCAACTCTCGATTCTGCAAGATGCGGGACTGCCCATCCTGCGGTCGCTGCGGATTCTCGAAGCCCAGGCGAAACCGGGCCGCCTGAAGTACAGCCTGCTCGACGTCTGCGAGGAGATCGAGGCCGGCTCGACGCTTTCCGAGGCCATGTCGAAGTCGCCCAAGGCCTTCGACCGGCTCTACGTCAATATGATTCGCGCCGGCGAAGCCGGCGGTGCCCTGGAAGCGATTCTGGGCCGCCTGGCCGAGTTTCAGGAAAAGGCCGAAGCGCTCAAACGAAAGGTCAAAGGGGCGCTCATCTACCCCACGGTGATTATCCTCGTGGCGAGCGCCATTTTGGTCTTCATCATGGGTTGGATCGTACCGGCGTTCCAGGACATCTTCGACGACTTCGACATCGAATTGCCGACGCCGACACTGATCCTGATGGCCGCGGCCGACGTCGTGAAGAATCTCTGGTTTCTGATCTTCGTAGTGCCCATCAGCCTGTGGCTTTTCGTCAAGCTGATGCGGCGGCTCGAAGCGGGTCGGCGCGGCTGGGACACCTTTATTATCAAGATTCCCATCTTCGGCCCGCTGATCGAAAAGAACATCATGGCCCGCTCCACGCGGACCTTGGGCACCTTGATCTCCAGCGGCGTGCCGATTCTCGAGGCGCTCAATATCACCAAAGAAACCAGCGGCAACGCCGTGTTCGAAAAGATCTTCGGGCGGGTTATCGATTCGATTCGCGAGGGCGAATCGATCGCGAAACCGCTGAAGGAGTATTCGCGGCTCACGTTCGAGCCGATGGCGGCCGTCTTCTGGTTTATTTTTGTCGGCGGGCCAATCGGGGTGTTTTTGTACCTGGGCAAGTCCCAGCAACGCGTGGTCGACGATCTGGTGGTCAATATGGTCGACGTCGGTGAAGAGACGGGCGAGTTGGACGCCATGCTCTACAAAGTGGCCGACACCTACGACGACGAAGTCGCCGTGTTGACCGAAGGGCTCGTCGCCTTGATGGAGCCGCTGTTGATCGTCGGACTCGGCTTGACCATCGGCGGTATCGTCATTTCGTTGTTCATGCCGATGATCCAGATCCTGCAGACGCTGCAGAATCAATAGCCGCCCGACACGCCTCGGATGACGCGGCACGGCGGGCGGTTGGACGACGCCCGGCGGTCGAATCGGCGAAGCGCCCCGAGTGGTCGTCGCAGGGAAGACGGAACGAGAACAGGCAAATCGTAGCAACCTCAGTACGGCCCCGGTGGCCGGGAGAAGAAGTGTCGATGTCGATTCCCAAGCAACAATCTCCCGTGGTCACGACCCACAATCGCGCGGCGATCGCCCGTCGCCGTCCGCCGCGGGGTTTTACCCTGGTCGAGCTGTTGGTCGTGGTCTCGATCCTCGGTCTGTTGGCGGCGATCGTCTCTTCCGCCGTGCTCGATTTCATTCGCTCGGCACGAATTACCCGGACGGGGATGGAGATCAATCAACTGGAAATGGCCTTCGAGAAGCTGAACGCCGAGAATGGAGAGTATCCGCCGAGCCTCCTGTTCAGCGTCAACGGTAGTAACGAAGTCGAGTCGTACTTCAACAGGATGTATCGCCGTTACGACACCACAAACAGGTTGGCGACGGATATGGAAACCGTTCTAGGCCAGTTCCAATCGGGATACACCTTTTCCGTTGCCACTGTCGCCCCCAACGTGAATCGGCCCGACTGGGCGTTGGTATTCTGGCTCGTCGGGTTTAGCGGCGATCCGGCGGATCCGTTGCGGGGACATGCCGATCGTATGCGCGGCATTACCGATTCGCCGAAACCCTATTTCGAGTTTGACAAAGATCGACTCGCAGAGGGAACCTATGCCCGACAAGACAATACGGCGCTCCTCGAGCGGCGGTACTACTACGTCGATCACCGCAACTACGGTCGCTCCTTCGCCGATCGGAACAACCTCTCCGTCAACTTCGTGGCCTATCACCAGGGCACGCTCAGCAGCGCGGGCGACCCCTATCGCCGGGACAGCTTTCAGATCATCAATCCTGGCCGCGATGGCCTGCTCGGCTCGGGCGGGGGCACGGCCGCCGTCGGCGTGCCCTATAGCGGCGACGACGCCGACAACATCACCAACTTCAGTAACAACAAGTCGATGTACGATTTCTCGAACCCATGATCGACGCCTGGGGACAAGTTGAGCACCGTCGACGTGAGCACCGTCGAGGTAAGCGCCGTCGAGGTAAGCACCGTCGACGACGGTCGCGTGGTGGCCTGTGGTCCGCGGTCAAGCTGCGCGACGGCCTCACGCTGGTCGAGCTGCTGGTCGTGATCGCGATCCTGGCGATTCTCACCTCGGCGACGATCGGGGCCCTGCGCCCCGCGGTGGCCGGTCAGCAGGTCCGCGAGTCGGCCCGGCTGCTGCAATCGACACTCTCGGCGGCCCAGAGTCGCGCCGCCGAGATCGGCCGTCCGGCCGGCGTCCTGTTCGAGCCACTTCCCGATGGTCTGGCGTCGCTGACGCTGGTGCCGGTCGAGTCGCCGCCGCCGTTTGGCGGATTTGCCACGGGCGATCGAATCAGGTTTACCGCTGTGAATGCCAGCGGGGCGTTGGCGACGGTAACCGTGTCGTTCGTCAATGCTGCCGGGCAGCCGCTGACCTACGGTCTTTCGACGTTGCTCGACAGCGGGGTCATCACCGTGGGCGATCGACTGCAGTTGAACTACCGCGGCAACCGCTTTCTGATCACTGCGGCCAGCGGAAGTACGCTGACACTGCGATCCGAGGCGGTGTCGCCCAGGTGGCCCTCGACCTCCGTGGCCTACCCTTTCCTCTTTCATCGTCGACCCCGACCCTCGGCCGACGCGCCGGTGACCTTGCCGGGCAGTGCGGTCGTCGATCTGACGCTGTCGGGAG
>ERZ869936.426-NODE-426-length-40693-cov-4.859516_pt1 | contig 40693 bp, 36 predicted proteins | sample MGYA00520876_ERZ869936 | MGnify/ENA primary metagenome ERZ869936 (study PRJEB32218, sample SAMN09650985) | biofilter metagenome | isolation source: enrty point of leading RO module | place: Saudi Arabia: Thuwal, RO plant located on Red Sea | collected 2016-02-17 ... | reverse complement strand
ATTCCGCCTGCAGATTGTCGGCCCGCGACAGGGTCACTTCGAGATCGCGGATCAGTCCATCCTGGATGACGTACACCCAGCAGTGCACCGCCAGCGGCTGCCCCCGCGCCCAGGCATCCTGCACCACCGTGGTCTGCGCCACGTTGCGCACCTGCTCGATCACATTGAGCTCGCACAGCCGTTCGCGCCGCGCCTGGCGGCTGGGCAGCCGCCCCAGCGTTTCGCCGTGCTTCTGCGCAACGTCCTGCACATGACGCAACCAGTTATCGATCAGCCCGAGCTTGAGCTGATCGTGCGCGGCGATCACGCCGCCGCAGCCGTAGTGTCCGCACACGATGACATGCTTGACCTTGAGCACGTCGACCGCATATTGCAGCACCGAGAGGCAGTTGAGGTCGGCGTGCACCACGACATTCGCGACGTTGCGATGCACGAACACCTCGCCCGGCGCAAGCCCGGTGATCTGATTCGCCGGCACGCGGCTGTCGGAGCAGCCGATCCACAGATATTCCGGCGTCTGAATCCGCGCCAGGCGGTCGAAAAAGTCCGGCTCGCGCTGGCGCACGCCCTCGGCCCAGCTGCGGTTGTTGTCAAGGAGATGATTCAGCTTGTCCATTCGTTAGCGTCTCCGCAATGCCTGGCGCGCGCCGGCGGCGCCGGCACCGGCAAACGCGGCGGTCGATCGTCCTGCGCGCAGGTCGCCGCGCTTGCTTACCCGCACCGCACAGTACTTGAACTCGGGGATCTTGCCGACCGGATCGAGCGCCGGATTGGTCAGCAGGTTGGCCGCCGCCTCACGGTAGCAGAAAGGGATGAACACCGCGCCGGGCGCGATGGACTCATCGGCGCGCGCGGCCAGTTCGATATGCCCTCGTCTCGACTCCACCGTGACCGTATCGCCCGGCTCGACCTCGAGCCGCGCCAGGTCGAAGGGGTGCAGCGATGCGGTCGGCGCCGGTTCCAGCGCGTCGGGCGCGGCGGAACGGCGTGTCATCGCACCGGTGTGCCAGTGTTCCAGTTGCCGCCCCGTGATCAGCACCATCGGATATTCGGCGTCGGGCCGCTCGTCGGCCGGCACAAGGCCGGCCGGCACGAACCGCCCTTTGCCCGACGCCGTCGGGAAACGATCGGTAAACACCACCGACTCGCCCGGCGCGTCTTCGCGCGCGCACGGATACGTCACCGCGCCTTCGCGCTGCAGCCTGGACCAGGTGATGCCGGCGATCGACGGCATCGCCTGCCGCATCTCCTCGTACACTTCCGCCACGCCGCTCTCGGGTCCTCGATAGTTCCACGGCAGACCGAGACCGCGCGCGATCTGCTGGATGATCCACAGATCCTGTTTCGCCTCGCCGGGCGGCTCCAGGGCGCGACGCCCGAGCTGCACCAACCGATCGGTGTTGGTCACGGTGCCTGTTTTCTCCGGCCAGGCCGAAGCCGGCAGCACCACGTCGGCGAGCGCGGCGGTTTCCGTGAGAAAGATGTCCTGCACCACCAGCCAGTCGAGCGCCGCCAGCGCGGCACGCGCATGCGCAAGATCCGGGTCGGACATCGCCGGGTTCTCGCCGACGATGTACATGCCGCGAATGCGGTGGGCAAGCGCGGCGTCCATGATCTCCACCACCGTCAGCCCCGGAAGCGGATCGAGCGCCGCGTTCCACAGCCGCTCGAAGCGCCCGCGGGCCGCTGCGTCGTCCACCCGCTGATAATCCGGCAACACCATCGGGATCAGCCCGGCATCCGAGGCGCCCTGCACATTGTTCTGGCCGCGCAGCGGATGCAGGCCCGTGCCGGGGCGGCCGATCTGGCCGGTCATCAATGCCAGGGCGATCAGGCAGCGTGCATTGTCGGTGCCGTGCACATGCTGGGAGATGCCCATGCCCCAGAAGATCATCGATGCGCGCGACGTGGCGTAGGCGCGTGCGACCGCCCGCAGGGTACCGGCATCGATCCCGCACACCGGTGCCATCGCCTCGGGGCTGAAAGCCGAAAGATTGCGCCTGAGCGCTTCGAAACCGATGGTGCGCGCCTCGATGAATTCGCGGTCCACCAACCCTTCCTCGAGCACCGTGTGCATCAGCGCATTGAGCAGCGCCACGTCGGTATCAGGTTTGAACTGCAGAAACCAGGTCGCATGCCGGGCCAGTTCGGTGTGGCGCGGATCGGCCACGATCAGCCGCGCGCCACGGCGCGCGGCGTTCTTGATCCAGGTGGCCGCTACCGGATGGTTGGCGGTGGGATTGGCGCCGATCACGAAGATCACGTCCGCATGCCGGCAGTCGCCGACCGGATTGGACACCGCGCCCGAGCCAATGCCCTCCAGCAGCGCGGCCACCGACGAGGCGTGGCACAGGCGCGTGCAGTGGTCGACGTTGTTCGAACCGAAGCCGGTGCGCACCAGCTTCTGAAACAGATAAGCCTCTTCGTTCGTTCCCTTGGCCGAGCCGAACCCCGCCAGCGCCTGCGCGCCGCGCTCGTCGCGAATCGCCTTCAGCCGCCCGGCGGCGAGTTCGAGCGCCTCCTCCCAGCTTGCTTCGCGAAAAGCCTCCGCGCGCCGTTCAGGGGTAAGCAGGTCGTCCCAGCGCTTGGGCACGCCCGGCTTTCGCACCAGCGGTTTGAGCAGCCGGTGTGGATGCTGCACATAGTCGAAGCCGAACCGTCCTTTCACGCAGAGGCGGCCGCGATTGGCCGGCCCGTCCCGGCCGCGCACGAAGCGGATGCGGTTGCCGCGCACATGGTAGGTGAGCTGGCAGCCGACGCCGCAGTAGGGGCAGACGCTGTCGACCGAGCGGTCGGGGTACTCGGTCCGCACGCCCTGCTCGTCGAGCAGGGTCTTCTCCATCAGTGCACCGGTAGGACAGGCCTGCACGCACTCGCCGCAGGCCACGCAGGTCGACTCGCCCATTGCGTCATCGAAGTCGAACACGATCCTGGACTCGTGCCCGCGGAACGCAAACCCGATTACGTCGTTGCCCTGCTCTTCCCGGCAGGCGCGCACGCAGCGGTTGCACTGGATGCAGGCCTCGAGCTGCACGGAGATCGCCGGATGGGATTCATCGGGCGCCGGTTGCGCGCGCGCCCCGAAGCGACCCCGCGCAACGCCAAGCCGGCGCGCCCAGCGCTCCAGTTCCGAATCGGGGCTGTACTGCTTGTCCGGCAGGTCCGACAGCAGCAGCTCCAGCACCATCTTCTGCGCCGCCAGGGCGCGCTCGCTGCGCGTGCGCACCTGCATGCCGGCCCGGGGAAAACGGCAGCACGACGGCGCCAGCGTGCGTTCGCCGTCGATCTCCACCACGCAGGCACGGCAGTTGCCATCGGGGCGGTAGCCGGGCAGATAGCACAGATGCGGAATGTCCACGCCGTGCCGCCGCGCCGCCTCGATGATGGTCTCGCCCGGCAGCGCCTTCACATTCACGCCGTCAAGCTCGAACGTGACCGCTTCGCCTTTATCCATCGGCCCTCTTCAGGCTCCTGTCACCGCAGGTGCGCGCGGTCCCGGCGCAACGCCGGGAAGGGTCGATACGGACACCGGGCGGTCTTCCCCGGTGGGTTCTCCCCGCCAGTCGTTCCGTCCTTGCAGATCGTCGCCCGGCGTGCCGGTGCCTCTGGTTTGAGCCCACCGTCAACCGATCTCCTGCGGAAAGTACTTCATCACGCTGAGCACCGGATTCGGCGCCGCCTGCCCAAGGCCGCAGATCGAGGCGTCCATCATCGTCTGAGACAACTCTCTGAGCAAAGGCTGGTCCCAGCGGCGTGCGGCCATCAGCGCCAGCGCCTTCACGGTGCCCACTCTGCAGGGCGTGCATTGCCCGCAGGATTCGTCGGCGAAGAAACGCATGAGGTTGCGCGCCGCGTCGGCCGCCCGGTCGCGGTCCGACAGCACGATAATCGCAGCCGAGCCGATGAAGCAGCCGTGCGCCTGCAGGGTATCGAAATCGAGCGGCAGATCGCCGAGCGCGGCGGGCAGGATGCCGCCCGAGGCACCGCCCGGCAGATAGGCATGGAAGCGGTGGCCGGGCTGCATGCCGCCGCAATACTCGTCGATCAATTCGCGCACGCTGATGCCGGCCGGCGCGAGATGCACCCCCGGTCTGCACACGCGCCCCGAAACCGAGAACGAGCGCAGACCGTGACGGCCGCGGCGGCCGTGCGCGGCAAACCAGCCGGCGCCGCGCTCCAGGATCTCGCGCACCCAGTACAGCGTTTCGAGGTTGTGTTCCAGCGTGGGCCGGCCGAACAAACCGACCTGTGCAACATAGGGCGGCCGCAGCCGCGGAATGCCGCGCCGGCCCTCGATCGATTCGATCATGGCCGACTCTTCGCCGCAGATATAGGCGCCGGCGCCGCGGCGCAGATGAATCGGCGGCAGCGCGCACGGCGGGTCGGCCCGAAGCGCGGCCAGCTCGCGGGCCAGCATCGCCCGGCAGCCGGCATACTCGTCGCGCAGGTACAGGTAAATTTCACCGCACCCGGCCGCCCATGCCGCGATGAGCGCGCCCTCGAGCACGCGGTGCGGATCGCGTTCCAAATACCAGCGGTCCTTGAAAGTGCCGGGCTCGCCCTCGTCGATGTTCACCGCCAGCAGGCGCGGCGCGGGCTCGTTCCAGACCATGCGCCACTTGCGCCCCGCCGGAAAACCGGCGCCGCCCAGCCCTCTCAACCCGGACTGCTCCAGTGCCGCGAATACGCTGTCGCGCCCGCGTTCGCCGGAGAGCAGCGACTGCACAAGCCGGTAGCCGCCGGCAGCACGGTAGCGCGCATAGTTCAGCGCGCGCGGCGGCGCGGCCGACAGTTCGGCGGAACGCACTGCGCGGACGATCTTGTTCGGCGTCGCGCTGCCGATCGCGTTGCGCCCCACCACCACGCAGGGCGCCGTATCGCAGCGCCCGACACAGGGCGCCGCCACAACACGTACATCTTTGCCCAGGCGCTGCGGCAGCGTGGCGAGCAGCGCCTTCGCGCCGGCCAGTTCGCACGAGAGCGAGTCGCACACCCGAACGGTCACCGCGGGCGGCACCGCGTCGCCCTCCTTCACCACGTCGAAATGATGGTAGAAGGTCGCCACCTCGAACACCTCGGCGAGCGACAGGCGCATCTCCTGCGCAAGCGCCGCCAGATGCGCCGCGCGCAGGCAGCCGAAGTGATCCTGGATTCGGTGCAGATGCTCGATAAGCAGATCGCGCCGCCGCGGCGCCGGCCCCAGCAGCGCTCTGACCTCGGCGAGCGCGCGCCCGTCGACCTGCCGGCCTCTGGGCTTTCCGAGCGCCCTGCGGGACGCGGCGAGATCCTGTCGGTTGCCGGTGCGAATGGGCTTGCTCCGCATGTGTCCGGGTCACAGTGTCGCACAACCAGCCCGCCGGGCGCAGCCGCGCGCCGCTCTGAGATAATGCGCCAATGAATGCTCCCGCATGCCCTGCATGAGCGCTTCGGACAGCGCAGCGCGCCCGCGGCTGTCCAGGGCCAGCACCACGCTCACCTTCTCGGTAAGCGCGCAGAACGAACGCGGCGAACGGGTGGCCACCGCCATTGCCGGCGAACGCCCGCTGACCCTGTACCTGGACAAGCGCGAGCTGGTGACCCTGATGACGCTCGGCCAGGCGCCCGAGGCGCTGGCGCTCGGGTATCTTCGCAATCAGCGGCTGGCGACGCGACTGGAAGAGATCGAGTCAGTGCAGGTGGACTGGGAAACCGGCGCCTGCGCGATCACCACCCGCGGCGGCATCGGCGACGTGGGCAGGCGTCTCGCCAAGCGCACCGTCACCACCGGCTGCGGCCAAGGCACGGTGTTCGGCGATCTGATGGAGGAACTCGATGCGCTCGAGCTCGATGCCGGGGCACGCCTTGCCGAGCCGACGCTGCATGGCTTGCTGGAAAATATCCGCAAGCGCGAAACCATCTACCGCGAGGCCGGTGCGGTGCACGGCTGCGCGCTGGCAGCGGGGACCGAACTCGTCTACTTCATCGAGGACGTCGGCCGCCACAACGCGGTGGATGCCATCGCCGGACTGATGTGGCTCGACGGCGTGGCCGGCGACGACAAGATTTTCTACACCACCGGCCGCCTCACCTCGGAGATGGTCATCAAATGCGCGCAGATGCGGGTACCGATCCTGATATCGCGCTCGGGCCTCACCCAGATGGGTTACGAGATCGCGCGCAAGGTCGGCTTGACCATGATCGGGCGCGCCACCGGCCGGCATTATCTGCTGTTCACCGGCGCACACCGTTTCCTCAGGTCATCGGTTGCCGCATCGCAGACGCCGGCCGATGTGCCCGCAACACCTGGCGGCGGCGACTGACGGGTGGCAGGCGGCGGCACACCGGCTCTGCGCGCGAACCGGCATCCTGCGCGCCGCGACGTCACCGGGCTGGTGCTCGCCGGGGGCCAGGGGCGACGCATGGGCGGCGTCGACAAGGGCCTGCAGGCATTTCGCGGCCGCCCTCTCATCCAGTGGGCGCTGGAGCGGCTGCGCCCGCAGGTCGCCACGGTGCTCATCAACGCCAACCAGAACCTCGAGCGATACCGGGCGCTCGGCTGCGAGGTGATCGCCGACACGGTCGCCGGCTTTGCCGGGCCGCTGGCCGGCCTGCACCGGGGGCTGGGCGCGGCGACGACGCAATTTGTCGTCACCGTGCCCTGCGATTCGCCGTTTCTGCCGCTCGATCTGGTGGAAAGGCTGTCCCGGCCGCTGGCGGACGAATCGGTAGATCTGGCCGTGGCGCGCACCGGCGAACAGGCGCACCCGGTGTTCTGCCTGGCGCGGCGGCGCCTGCTGCCGCATCTGCAGGCCTATCTCGACGGCGGCGGACGCAAGATCGACGCCTGGTACGCGAGCCTCACCGTACGCGAGGTGCGCTTCGACGACGAGGCGGAAGCCTTCGGCAACTTCAATACGCTGGACGAGCTGCACGCCGCCGAGCGCGGCGACGACTGAGTCAGCGCGGCGTGCGCGCCGGCGCCGGTCGCGGGTCCAGCACCTGGAAAAAGATCTCGTCCGACTTGATCATGCCGAGTTCGGTGCGGGCACGCTCTTCGACGGCGGCGTAACCTTCCTTGAGGTCAAGCACTTCCGCCTCGAGCGCGGCATTGCGTGCGGCGGCCGTCTCGTTCGCATCACGCTGGGCGGCAACCTGCCGGTCCAGCTCCCAGACGCGCAGCCAGCCGCCCTTGCCCAGCCACAATGGATACTGGATGGCCCCCATGAGCAGGATCAGCACCAGACCGAGCAGCCGCATCGTCGCCGGTTACCGTAGCTGATAGAAGGCATCGCGCCCGGCGTAGCGGGCCGAATCGCCGAGATCTTCTTCGATGCGCAGCAGCTGGTTGTATTTCGCCAGCCGGTCGGAGCGGGACAATGATCCGGTCTTGATCTGCAGCGCATTGGCTGCCACTGCCAGGTCGGCGATGAAAGTATCTTCGGTTTCACCGGAGCGGTGAGACACTACCGCGGTGTAGCCGGCGCGCTTCGCCATCTCGATGGCGGCGAACGTTTCGGTCAGGGTGCCAATCTGATTGATCTTGATCAGCACCGAGTTCGCGACCCCCTGGCTGATGCCTTCGGCAAGAATCTTGGTGTTGGTCACGAACAGGTCGTCGCCCACCAGCTGCACTTTCTTGCCGAGCTTTCCGGTGAGCACTTTCCATCCCTCCCAGTCGCCCTCGGCCATGCCGTCCTCGATCGACACGATCGGATACTTCCGGGTCCAGTCGCCGAGGTAGTCGGCGAACTCGGCGGCGGTAAGCTCGAGTTTTTCCGATTCGAGGTTGTAGCTGCCGTTGTCGTAGAACTCGGAACTCGCGCAGTCCAGCGCGATCGCCACCTGCGAGCCCGGCGTGTAGCCCGCCGCCTGGATCGCTTCCATGATCATCTCGAGCGCCGCCTCGTTACTCGGCAGACTGGGGGCGAATCCGCCCTCGTCGCCCACCGTGGTCGACATGCCCTTGCGATCGATCAGCTTCTTCAGCGTGTGAAAAATCTCCGCGCCGCAGCGCAGCGCCTCGCGAAAGCTGTCCGTGCCGACCGGCACGATCATGAATTCCTGCAGGTCGAGACTGTTGTTGGCGTGGGCGCCGCCGTTGATCACGTTCATCATCGGCACCGGCAGCTGCATGCCGCCGGCGCCGCCGAGATAGCGATACAACGGCAGGCCCGATTCCTCGGCCGCCGCCTTGGCCACCGCCAGCGACACCGCCAGCATTGCATTGGCGCCGAGCCGGCCTTTGTTCTCGGTGCCGTCCAGCTCGATCAGGGTCTGGTCGATAAAGGCCTGCTCGATCGCATCCAGACCGACGATGGCCTCGCAGATCTCGGTGTTCACATGCTCGACCGCCTTGAGCACGCCCTTGCCACCGTAGCGGCTCTTGTCGCCGTCGCGCAGCTCGATCGCTTCGCGGGTGCCGGTAGACGCACCCGACGGCACCGCCGCCCGCCCGCTGACACCGGACTCGAGCAGCACATCCGCTTCCACGGTCGGGTTGCCGCGCGAATCGATGATCTCGCGGGCCACGATGTCGACGATTGAACTCATTCGTTCTTCCTTTTTATCAGAGCGTTGCGGGTTCCAGCCGGGTTTCCTCGAAGCCACGCCGCTTGACCAGGTCATCCAACCCCCGGAGCGTCTCGAGCAGCGCCGGCATGTGCCTGAGCGGCCAGGCATTGGGTCCGTCCGAAAGCGCCTTCTCCGGTGCCGGATGGGTTTCCATGAACACGCCGGCCACCCCGGTCGCCACCGCTGCCCGGGCGAGCACCGGCACGAATTCACGCTGGCCGCCGCTGGCGGTGCCCTGCCCACCCGGCAGCTGTACCGAGTGGGTGGCGTCGAACACCACCGGACAACCGGTTTCGCGCATGATCGCAAGCGAACGCATGTCGGAAATCAGGTTGTTGTAGCCAAACGAGGCGCCGCGCTCGCAAACCAGGATGTTGTCGGTGCCGCTCGCCTCGCGCGCCTTGTCCACCACGTTCTTCATATCGTGCGGCGCCAGGAACTGGCCTTTCTTGATATTGACCGGTTTGCCGGCCGACGCCACCGCACGGATGAAGTCGGTCTGCCGGCACAGGAAAGCCGGTGTCTGCAGCACATCGACCGCGGCCGCAACCTCCGGAACCTCGTCTTCGGCATGCACGTCGGTTAGCACCGGCACGCCGACCTGGCGGCGTACCTCGGACAGGATCTCCAGCCCTTTCGCCATGCCAAGGCCTCGAAAAGACTTGCCCGAACTGCGGTTTGCCTTGTCGTACGATGCCTTGAAGATGAAGGGAATGCCAAGACGCCCGGTAATTTCCTTGAGTCTGCCGGCGACATCCATCATCAGCTCGCGCGATTCGACCACGCAGGGGCCCGCAATCAGAAAAATGGGCTTGTCCAGCCCGGCTTCAAATCCGCACAACTTCATGTCGCTGCCTCCGGGTCCGCGAGCGTTGCGCCGATGCGCGCGCGATCCCTTGTCAAACGGTCTGATTCGGCGCCCGCCTGGGCTCGTCCGGTGTGCCCCGGTGGAACGGGGCACCGGGCCCTCGAAGAGCAGGCCGGGCAGTTCGGTGCACTCATCCGGGTCGGGTCAGGCGAGGCTTTGCAGGCGCTGCTCGCGCGCTGCCGCAGGCAGGTGCTGTTGCTGGTGCTCGAGCGCTGCCCGTATGAATGCCTTGAACAGTGGGTGCCCCAGGCGGGGTGTGGAAGTGAACTCCGGATGGAACTGGCAGCCGACGAACCACGGATGGCCAGGCAGTTCGATCATCTCGCACAGCCCTTCGCGCGGCGACATCGCCGACACCTTGAGCCCTGCCTCTTTCAGCACCGGCAGAAACTGGTTGTTGACCTCATAACGGTGGCGATGCCGCTCCGTCACGCGTTCGGCATGATAGATCTCGCGCGCCTGCGTGCCGGGCAGCAGGATCGCTTCCTGCCCGCCCAGGCGCATGGTGCCGCCCAGATCGGATTGCTCGCTGCGCATCTCGCGCTGGCCTTCGCGCGACATCCACTCGGTGATCAGCGCCACCACCGGATATGGGGTCTTGGGTTCGAATTCGGTGCTGTGGGCGCCCTCCAGGCTTGCCATGTGTCGTGCAAACTCGACGACGGCGAGCTGCATGCCGAGGCAGATGCCAAGGTAGGGAATCCGGTTCTCCCGGGCGAAGCGGATCGCCTTGATCTTGCCTTCGACCCCGCGCTTGCCGAAGCCGCCGGGCACCAGGATTGCGTCCATGCCTTCGAGCGCGCCGGTGCCCTCGCGGTCGATATCCTCCGAATCGATATAGCGGATATTAATGCGCGCGCCGGTGTGGATGCCGGCGTGCACCAGCGCCTCGGAAAGCGACTTGTAGGACTCGGTCAGGTCTACGTACTTGCCGACCAGCGCAATGTCGACGCTGTGGGCGGGATGCTCCAGCTGGTGCACCAGCCGCGCCCACACCGACAGGTCGGCCGGCGGCGCCTGCAGGTCGAGCTTCTTCAGCACGATGTCGTCCAGCCGCTGCGCGTGAAGCAGGCCCGGAATCTTGTAGATGCAGTCGACATCCACCGCCGAGATCACCGCATCCTCCTCGACGTTGGTGAACAGCGCGATCTTGCGCCGCTCGTTCTCCGGGATCTCGCGGTCGGCCCGGCACAGCAGCACGTCGGCCTGGATGCCGATCTCGCGCAGCTCCTTGACCGAGTGCTGGGTCGGCTTGGTCTTGATCTCGCCCGCCGACGGGATGTAGGGCAGCAGCGTCAGATGGATGAAACAGGTATTGCTGCGCCCGAGCTGGATGCTCATCTGGCGCGCCGCCTCCAGGAAAGGCAGCGATTCGATGTCGCCGACCGTGCCGCCGATCTCGACCATCGCGACGTCGGCGTCGCCCGCCCCCATGCGGATGAAATGCTTGATCTCGTCGGTGATGTGCGGGATGACCTGCACGGTGCCACCGAGATAGTCGCCCCGCCGCTCCTTGCGGATGACGCTCTCGTAGATCTGGCCAGTGGTGAAGTTGTTGCGCTTCGACATCTTCACATTGACGAAGCGCTCATAGTGCCCGAGGTCGAGATCGGTCTCCGCTCCGTCGTCGGTCACGAACACCTCCCCGTGCTGGAAAGGGCTCATCGTGCCGGGATCGACGTTGATGTACGGATCGAGCTTGAGTAGGGTGAGCTTGAGGCCGCGCGACTCGAGGATGGCGGCGAGAGAAGCGGAAGCGATACCTTTGCCAAGCGAGGACACTACGCCGCCGGTGACAAAGATAAATTTGGTCATGCCAAGTGTGCTCCGGGTCGCCTGATGAATGATAACCCAATCCGGGGGACCGCAACAGCCGCGCCGCGGTTCCCCGTTTCGGATGAATGAAGCGCAGCGCCGATGATCAGGCCGCCGCGGCCTTGCGCTGCGCGAGGTGCTTGCCGAGGAACAGCCAGGTATCGACTACCGTGTCCGGGTTGAGCGAAATCGAGTCGATGTGCTGGTCCATCAGCCACTCGGCAAGATCCGGGTGGTCGGAGGGTCCCTGTCCGCAGATGCCGGCGTACTTCTTCGCCTCGCGGCAGGCGTCTATCGCGAGATGCAGCATCTGCTTGACGGCCGGGTCCCGTTCGTCGAACTGTCCGGCCACGATGCCGGAATCGCGATCGAGCCCGAGGGTAAGCTGGGTCATGTCGTTGGAGCCGATGGAAAACCCGTCGAAGTGCTCCAGGAAGTCGGCCGCCAGGATGGCGTTCGACGGAATCTCGCACATCATGATGACGCGCAGGCCGTTCTTGCCCCGCTGCAGCCCATGTTCGCCCAGCAACTCGATCACCCGGCGCGCCTCGGCCACGGTGCGCACGAACGGCACCATGATTTCGACGTTGGTAAGCCCCATGTCGTCGCGCACCCTTTTCAGCGCCTCGCACTCCAGGGCGAAGCAGTCGCGAAAGCTCTCGGCCACGTAGCGCGAGGCCCCGCGGAAGCCCAGCATCGGATTCTCCTCCTCCGGCTCGTAGAGCTTGCCGCCGGTCAGGCTGGAATACTCATTGGACTTGAAGTCCGACATGCGCACGATTACCGGCTTGGGATAGAAGGCGGCGCCGAGCGTGGCGATACCCTCGGTGAGCTTTTCCACGTAGAAGCGTGTCGGGCTTTCGTAGCCTGCGCACTGCTGCGCCACCGCCTCGCGAATGTCGTCCGGCAGTTTCGGGTAGGCAAGCGCCGCCTTCGGATGCACGCCGATCATGCGCGCAATGATGAACTCTAGCCGAGCCAGGCCGACGCCGGCGTTGGGAAGCCGCTGGAAGTCGAAGGCGAGCTCCGGGTTACCGACATTCATCATGATCTTGACCGGGAGTTCCGGCAGCTTGTCGAGCTGGATGTGCAGTACCTCGACGTCGAGAATGCCCTGGTAAACGAACCCGGTATCGCCCTCGGCGCAGGACACGGTGACCTTCTTGCCCTCGCCGAGGACTTCGGTGGCGTCGCCGCAACCGACCACCGCCGGAATGCCGAGCTCGCGCGCGATGATCGCCGCGTGGCAGGTGCGCCCGCCGCGATTGGTGACGATGGCGGACGCCCTCTTCATCACCGGTTCCCAGTCCGGGTCGGTCATGTCGGTCACCAGCACGTCGCCGGGTTTCACCCGGCCCATTTCCGACGCATCCTTCACCAGGCGTACCACGCCGGTGCCGATCTTGCTGCCGATCGCTCGCCCGCTGACCAGCACCTCGCCGCGCTTCTTCAGCCGGAAGCGTTCCTGGGTGTCCTTCGACTCGGCCGCCTTCACTGTTTCCGGACGCGCCTGCAGGATGTAGAGCTTGCCGTCCTCGCCGTCGCGGCCCCACTCGATGTCCATCGGCCGGCGGTAGTGCTTCTCGATAATCACCGCGTAGCGCGCCAGTTCTTCCACTTCGGCGTCGCTGAGCGAGAACCGCGCCCGCGCTTCGGGCGACACCTCTTCGGTGCGCACCGAGCGGCCGGCCTGCTTGTCCTCGGAGAACACCATGCGCAGCGCCTTGCTGCCCAGCGCGCGGCGCAGAATCGCCGGCCGGCCGGCTTCCAGCGCCGGCTTGAACACGTAGAACTCGTCGGGATTGACCTGACCCTGCACCACCGTCTCGCCCAGCCCGTAGGCGGAAGTAATGAACACCACCTTGTCGAAACCCGATTCGGTGTCCAGCGTGAACATCACGCCGCTGGCGCTGAGGTCGGAGCGCACCATGCGCTGCACCCCCGCCGACAGCGCCACGCCGGCATGCTCGAATCCCTTGTGAACCCGGTAGGCAATCGCGCGATCGTTGTACAGCGAGGCGAACACATGGCGGATCGAGGAAAGGACGTTATCCAGCCCGTGAATGTTCAGGAAGGTTTCCTGCTGGCCGGCGAATGAGGCATCGGGCAGGTCTTCTGCGGTCGCCGACGAGCGCACGGCAAACGACACGTCGCCGCCTTCGCGCGCAGTCAGGGCCGAGTATGCCGCCTCGATTTCCTGCTGCAGCCGGGGCGTGAGCGGCGCCTCGGCGATCCATTGCCGGATCTGCGCGCCGGTTGCGGCCAGGGCGGCCACGTCGTCGACGTCGAGTGTGTCCAGCGCCTGGTCGATGCGCTCTTTGAGCCCGCTTTGTGCCAGAAAATCGCGGTAAGCCGCCGCGGTGGTGGCAAAACCGCCCGGCACGCGCACCCCGGCGCCGGCCAGCTGGCTGATCATCTCGCCCAGCGAGGCGTTCTTGCCTCCCACCCGCTCGACATCGCCCATCCGCAGCGCCTCGAAAGGCACGACATACGGTTCGGTGGTCTTGGTGCTCACTCGGTGACTCCCCGGAAAAGGTGATATTTTACCGGTCGATAGTGCACCACAACAACGATAGAAATTCCCCCGATGAATCCCAAGCGTACCGCCTTCTTCGTCTCCGACCGCACCGGCATCACCGCGGAAATGCTCGGGCACAGCCTGCTCACCCAGTTCGACGACGTGGCCTTCACCGAGATCACCCTTCCTTTCGTGGATTCGGAGGACAAGGCCAAGGAAGCGGTCATCCAGATCGACCTGGCGGGTGTGCGCGACGGGGCCCGCCCGATCATCTTCAGCACCCTGGTCGACCCCGCGCTGTCCGGCATCCTGCAACGGGCCAATGCCCTGTACCTGGACTGCTTCCAGGTGTTCATCGCACCGATGGAGGCGGAGCTCCGGGTGCGCTCCTCCCACACCGTGGGTCGTTCCCATGCGGTGCGCAACAACAATTACTACACGCGGATGGATGCCGTGAACTTCGCGATGGCCTGCGACGACGGCCTGTCGGTTAAGGAGCTGCACAACGCCAACGTGGTGCTGGTCGGGGTATCGCGCAGCGGCAAGACGCCGACCTGCCTGTACCTTGCCCTGCAGTACGGCATCCGGGCTGCGAACTACCCGCTGATTCCGGAGGATTTCAAATCCATGAAGCTGCCCTCGTCCCTGGAAAAGTTTCGCGGAAAGCTGTTCGGCCTGACGATCCGGCCGGACCGGCTGCACCGCATTCGCGAGGAGCGGCGTCCGGGCAGCGGCTATGCCTCGCTCGAGAGTTGCGAGCGCGAGGTCCGCGCGGCCGAGGCCCTGATGCGCCAGGAAGGCATTCCGGTGCTGGACACCACGACCCGCTCGATCGAGGAACTGGCCACGGTGATCCTGCACCAGGCGCACCTCGAGCGGCAAATTTACTGACCCGCCTGCCGCTCGCGGCAGGCCCGGGCATCCGTCAGCGGTCAACCCGCGCGGGCCTCGAGCAGGGCTCGCACCGGGGCGAAGCTGCGCCGATGAACCGGCGAAGCGCCCAGACGCACTAGGGCGGCAAGATGCTCGGGCGTGGGATATCCCTTGTGGCGATCGAAGCCGTAGTCCGGATACAGGCGGTGCAGTTCGACCATGTGCGCGTCCCGGGCGACCTTGGCGAGGATCGACGCGGCCGAAATCCCGGCTACGCTGGCCTCGCCGCCGACGATGGCGCGCGCCGGCACCGGCAGCCTCGGGCAGCGATTTCCGTCCACCAGCACTTCAGTCGGCGTCACGCCGATGCGCTCGACCGCGCGGGCCATGGCGCGCAGGCTCGCCTGCAGGATGTTGATCGCATCGATCTCCTCGACACTGGCGGTGGCGATGCTCCAGGCCCGCGCGCGCTGGCAGATCAGATCGAACAGGCGCGCGCGCCGGTCCGCGGACAGAAGCTTCGAGTCGGCGAGACCCTCGATCGGCGAGGCGGCATCGAGCACCACGGCGGCGGCATAAACCGGTCCGGCGAGCGGGCCGCGGCCGGCCTCGTCCACGCCGCATACCAGCGTGCCGGCGGTGATCACGCAGGGGCGCCGCGCACGTCGACCGCCTGGGCGCCCCCCGCGCCGAGCAGCGGCAAGATCGCTTCGACCGCCCGCACCGCGGTCCCCTGACGAAGCTTGCGGTGCATCGCCGAGAAGCGCGTCTCAAGCCGGTCGCGAACCAGCTTGTCGTTGAGCAGGTTAACGAGCGCCTGCGCGAGATTCTCCGCGGTGGCGTCTTCCTGGAGCAGTTCGGGAACCACGAACTCGCCGGCGAGCACGTTGGGCAGACCGACGTAGGGCAGATAGGCCTGGCGCTTCATGATCCAGGCCGTAAGGGCCGGTACCCGGTAGGTGATCACCATCGGACGCTTGAGCAGCGCCGCCTCCAGTGTTGCGGTCCCGGAGGCCACCAGCACCACGTCCGCCGCGGTCATCGCGTCATGGGCGTGCCCGTACAGTATCGTGAGCGGCAGATCCTCCGCGCGTTGCCGGTACAGCGCGCCTTCGAAGATGAGCCTGGTCTCGCGGCTGACGAGCGGCACCAGGAAATGCGCCTGCCTTGCCTGTTGGCGCACCAGTTTTGCGGCCGCGATCATCAGTTCGGCCATTTCCCGCACTTCGCTCTGGCGGCTGCCCGGCATCAGCGCGATCACCTGCGCAGCGTGGGGCAGCTTGAGCTGGTCGCGCACGCCATCGCGGTCCGGCACTTCAGGGAGTTCGTCGGCAAGCGGATGCCCCACGTACGCCACCGGTATGCCGGCCTTCTCGTAGATCGGGATCTCGAAGGGAAACAGCGCCAGCACCTTGTTCGCCGCACGCCTGATCTTGTGGATGCGCTGGCCGCGCCACGCCCAGATCGACGGGCTGACGTAATGCACGGTCGGAATGCCGCGCGCGCGCAGTGCCGCCTCCAGATCCAGGTTGAAATCCGGTGCGTCGATGCCGATGAACAGATCGGGCGGGTCGGTGAGCAGCCGCCGGCGCAGTTCGCGCCGCAGGGCGAACAGACCGGGCAGGCTCTTCAACACCTCGACATAGCCGCGCACCGCGAGCTGCTCCATCGGATACCAGGCCTCGAAGCCCTCGCCGCCCATGCGCGGCCCGCCGATGCCGAACGTCGACAGCTCCGGCACCCGGACCTTCAGCGCGTGCAGCAGGTGGCTGCCGAGTAGATCGCCGGACGCCTCTCCGGCCACCAGGGCGACACGGTATCCGCGCGACAATGCTGCGTCCATGCGCGCTACCGGATGATGCTGCGCCTGGACTCGGCGAGAAACTCCGCCATCACCCGCACTTCGGGCAGTCGCTGTCCCCGTTCGGCGAGCGCCGCGCGCGCCTGCTCCAGCGTGAGCCCGGAGCGGTACAGCGTCTTGTAGGCCCGGCGGATCTCGGCGATCGACGCCGCGCTGAAACCGCGGCGCTTGAGCCCTTCGCTGTTGATGCCGTGCGGCTGCGCGGTGTTGCCCATCGCGGTCACATACGGCGGCACGTCGGCCAGCACCACCGAACCGACGCCCGTGATCGCGTGCGCACCGATGCGGCAGAACTGGTGTACCCCGGTAAAACCGCCCAGCACCGCATAGTCGCCCACCTCGACGTGCCCGGCAAGCTGCGTGCAGTTCGCCAGCACAGTGTTGTTGCCAACGACGGTGTCGTGCGCCAGATGCACGTAGGACATGACCCAGTTGCCGTTGCCCAGCCGGGTGTAGCCCAGGTCCTGCGCGGTCCCGACGTTGAACGTGCAGAACTCGCGGATCACGTTGTTGTCGCCAATTTCGAGCCGAGTCGCCTCGCCAGCGTACTTTTTGTCCTGCGGCGCCTCGCCCAGCGAGACATGATGAAAAATGTGATTGCCCCGACCGATGCGGGTGTGACCGGCGATCACCGCATGCGCGCCGATGCGCGTGCCTTCGCCGATCTCGACGTGCTCGCCGATCAACGCGAACGGTCCGACCTCTACGCCGGGGCCCAGCCTGGCGCCCGGGTGCACGATCGCGGACGGGTGGATCATAGGTTCTTCATCGTGCACATCAGTTCCGCCTCGGACACCAGCGCATCGTCGACCAGCGCCTGCGCGGAGAACTTCCAGATGCCGCGCAGATTGCGCACCACCTGGGCCTTGATCACCACCTGGTCGCCGGGAGTCACCGGCTTCTTGAAGCGGGCCTCGTCGATGCCAACGAAGTAATAAACGCTGTTGGCGTCGCTCTTCAGATCGAAGGACTTGAACGCGAGAATCGCGGAGGCCTGCGCCATCGCCTCGATGATGAGCACGCCCGGCATTACCGGATAGTGCGGGAAGTGCCCGCTGAAAAACGGCTCGTTGATGGTAACGTTCTTCAGCGCGACGATTTCCTTGCCACGATCGCAGGAAACCACCCTGTCGATCAGCAGGAACGGATACCGGTGCGGGAGATGCCGCATGATCTCCATGATCTCTATCCGGTCCACGGTTATTTTCCTTGTTTGTCCCTGAGTTGTTCTTCCAGCGCCCTGATGCGTTCCCGCATGTCCCGCAGGTGGCGCAGCAGCGACGCGTTCTTTAGCCATTCCTCGTGCGGGCTCACAGGGAACACCGAGGTGTACGTGCCCGTCTTCAGAATGGATTTCGCAATGGTAGTACCGCCCGAGATCTCGACGTTGTCCGCGATTTCGAGGTGCCCGCCGATCATCGCGCTGCCGCCGATCCTGCAGTAGCGCCCGATCCGGGTGCTGCCGGCAATGCCGACGCAGCCTGCGATCGCGGTGTGCGCGCCGATGCGGCAGTTGTGCCCGATCTGGATCTGGTTGTCGAGCCGGACATCTTCTTCCAGCACCGTATCCTCGAGCGCACCGCGGTCGATCGTGGTGTTGGCGCCGACCTCGCAGTCGTCGCCGATGCGCACGCCGCCGAGCTGGGGCACCTTCAGCCAGCGCCCTTCCTCCATCGCCATGCCGAATCCATCGGCACCGATTACCGCGCCGGCGTGCACCACGCAGCGCGCCCCGATCTCGCAGTCATGGTAAACGCTGACATTGGCGTGCAGCAGGGTGTGATCGCCGATCCTGGCGCCGCGGCCAACGAAGCTGCCGGCGCCGATCTGCGCGCCTTCGCCCACGACAGCGCCGGCCTCGACCACCGCGCCCGGCGCAACGTAAGCGCCGGCGGAAACGCTGGCGCCGGAATCTATATGCGCGCCCGCCGCGATACCGGGCACCCGCGCGCGCGGCGGATTCAGCAGGGCCGAAACCCGTGCGAAGTAGGCATACGGGTTACGGCTGACGATGTGGGGCAGCGCGGTCGCGTCGCGCATGTCCTCACCCAAGATTACCGCGCTCGCGCGCGTAGTGTTGAGCTGGCGCTGGTAACGGATGTTGGTCAGGAAGGAAAGCTGCCCCGGACCAGCCGCGTCGAGCGTCGCCACCTGCGCGATGCGCACCGACCGGTCGCCAACGACCTCTCCGCCGAAGCGCTCGGCCAGTTCGCCCAGGGAATACTCCCGGCGCTCTTCAGGCGCGCTCATCGGCCGGGGCGGGGAGATGACCGGGCGCAGGCATTTGCACGGGCAATGCGCAAGCGGCGTGCCCTACTTGTCGGCCAGCGCCTTGATGACCTTGTCGGTAATGTCGATCCGCGGGCTGCGGTACACCGCTTCCTGCAGGATCAAGTCGAACTTCTCGGCCTCGGCGATCTGCTGGATCACCTGGTTCGCGCGCTGCAGGACCACGGCCAGTTCCTCGTTCTTGCGCAGATTGAGGTCTTCGCGAAATTCCCGCTGCAGCCGCTGCAGGTCGCGAGTCAGCCGACCCAGCTCCTGCTCGCGCTCGCGGCGCTGCGACTCGCTCATCGTCATCGCTTCCTTTTCAAGCTGCGTCTGCAGATCGCGAACCTGCTTCCCGAGCTTCTGAATCTCCTGATCGCGCGGGGCGAATTCCTTCTCAAGCTTCTTCAGCGCCTTTACCGCCGGGGCCGCTTCTTTGAACACACGCTCCGTGCTGACGAAGCCGATCTTCAGTTCCTGCGCCGCAACCAGCGCCGGGCTTGCCACGGCGACCGCCGCGGCGAGCGCCAGCCAGATCATTTTCACCTTACTCGTCTCCTTGTCTGCCGGGATGCCGGTCGTCCGACCCCGCGGCGCCTGCTAGAACACGGTGCCCAGCGTGAACTGGATCTTCTCTGTCCGGTCTTCCGGTTTGTCATTGAGGGCATTCGCGAAGCTCAGCTTGAGCGGCCCCACCGGGGAATACCAGCTGAACGCGATGCCCGCAGAATAGCGCAGCTCGGAAAACTCGTATTTCTCCCCCACATAACCGGTATCGACGAAGGCCGACAGCCTGACCGACCGGTCCTTATCGAGCCCGGGGAAGGGAAACAGCACCTCGAAGTTGCCGATGATCTGCCGGCTGCCGCCGAGCGAGTCGCCGTTTTCGTCCTTGGGCCCGATCGACGCCGTCCGGTAACCCCTTACCGAATTGACGCCACCGGCATAGAAGTTCTTATAAAACGGCAACGGCTTGCCGCTGTATCCCTCCGCGTATCCCACCTGTCCGTTGAGCAACAGAGTCAGGTCTTCGGTGAGCGGATAATACCACTGATGCTGATAGGTGAGCCGGTAGAAGGTCAGGTCCCCGCCCGGCAGTCCGGCCTCGCCGCTGATGCGTTGCAGCCGCCCTTTCGTGGTGTAGATCACGCTGTCGCGCTGATCACGCGACCACCCAAGCGTGCCAAGATAGGTGTCGGTCGTCTCTCCGAACTCGTTGACGAAGTTCACGAACCGCTGCGGCGTGTCCGGCAGTAACCCGATCGAGGTCTGTTCATAGGCCAGCCCGTAGTTGATCGTATCGTACTCGGTGACGGGCACCCCGAAACGCACGCCCGCGCCCAGCGTGGAAGTGTTGTAGCTCGAAATGCTCAGGCTGGAAACGTCGGTGTCGCGCTTGTAGAGATCGAAACCGCGGCTCACGCCATCGTCGGTGAAGTACGGGTTGGTGTATGACAGTGCGTACGTCTGGTTGATGCTCCCGGTATTGACCTGAAACGACAGCGCGTTGCCGGTGCCGAAGATGTTCTGCTGTGCAATACCCGCCGAGAGAATCACCCTCTCCGCCGTCGAGTATCCAACACCAAGCGTCAGGTTGCCGGTGGCTCGCTCGGTAACCTTCACGTCCACGTCGACCTGGTCGGACACCCCCTGCACCGCCGGAGTGTCGATCTGCACATCGGAGAAAAATCCCAGCTTGTCGATGCGCTGCCGGGAGCGATTGAGTTTCGAGGTCGAATACCAGGCGCTCTCAAGCTGGCGCAGCTCCCGCCGGATCACTTCGTCGCGCGTGTTGGTGTTGCCGGAAATGTTGATGCGGCGGACGTAGACGCGCCGCCCCGGGTCCACGTACAGTGTGAACGCCACCTCGCTTGTCTCGCGATTGATCTCCGGCACGGCGTTGACCGCGGCGAAGGCATAACCCTCGTTGCCGAGCCGGTCCGAGATGAGCTTGGTCGTCTCGGTGAGCTTCTCGCGCGAGAAGATGTCGCCCTTGTTGAGCTTGATCATCGCCCTTAGTTCCTCCTCTGGGACGATCAGGTCGCCGGCGAGGCGGATGTCGGTTACGGTGTACTTCTTTCCTTCGGTGACGTTCACCGTAATGAAGATGTCCTGCTTGTCCGGCGAGATCGACACCTGGGTGGAATCGATCGAGAACTCCAGGTAACCCTGATTCAAGTAAAACGAGCGCAGCGACTCGAGGTCGGCCTGCAGCTTCGGCTTTGAATACTGGTCGTTCTTGCTGTACCAGGTCATCAGCCCCGGCGTGCGCAGCACGAACTCGTCCGCGAGCTCAGAATCGCTGAACACCTCGTTGCCGACAAAATGGATCTGGCGGATCTTTGCGACGCGGCCCTCCACGATACTGAAATTGATGGCGACGCGATTGCGCTCCAGCGGCGTCGTGGTGGTCGTGATCTCCACGCCGTACTTGCCTCGGCTGATGTACTGGCTCTTGAGTTCCTGCTCGGCGCGCTCGAGCAGCGCCCGGTCGAAGATTCGCGACTCCGCCAGCCCGATATTCCTCAATGCCTCCTTGAGCTTGTCCGCCGGAAACTCCTTGGCACCGGAGATGTCGATCTGGGCCACCGCGGGGCGCTCTTCGACCACCACCACCAGCACGCTGCCTTCGGCTTCGAGACGCACGTCCTTGAAGAAGCCGGTCGCGAACAGCGCCTTGACCGCGGCGCTCGCCCGCTCCTCGTCGACGGTATCCCCGACCTTGATCGGCAGATAGGTGAAAACCGTTCCCGCCTCGGTGCGCTGGATGCCCTCGACGCGGATATCGCGAACCTCGAAGGGATCGAAAGCTTGGGCTGGAGTAGCGGGAAAGACAGTGAGAAGTGCGAGTGGCAGCAGCCTTATTTTCATTTGCGTTCAGCCGCCGAGCAGGCGATTCATATCGTTGTAGAGAGCGAACGCCATCAGGCTGAACAGCAGGACCAGCCCAACTTGCTGGCCGATCTCGAGAGCGCGGTCGGACACCGGGCGGCCGCGGACGATCTCGACCAGGTAATACATCAGGTGACCGCCGTCGAGCACCGGCACCGGCAGCAGGTTGAGGACCCCTAGGCTGACGCTGATCAGCGCGAGGAAATTAAGATAGGTGAGCCAGCCGAGCTGTGCCGACTGCCCCGCGTAATCGGCAATGGTGAGCGGGCCCGAGAGATTCTTCAGCGACACATCGCCGATCACCATTCGGCCGAGCATTTTGACGGTAAAAACGGTCACTTCGGACATCTTGGCCGTTGCGTGCCACAAGGCCTGCACCGGACCGTAACGCACCTCCGTCATCAGCGCTTCGACCTGCTGCGGATCGATCATCGGCGCGGCGCCGATACGACCTATGGCAAGTCCGTCCTCGTCAGCGCGCTCGGCGACGATCTCGATCTGCAACCGCCGGCCGTTCCGTTCGAGTTCGAAGGCAAGCGCCGCGCCCGGGGCCGCTCTCACCCGCTCGACCAGCTGGTCCCAGCGCTCGACCGCCGCCCCATCGATCGACACGACCAGGTCGCCCGGCTGCAGCCCAGCGCTTGCGGCCGCACCGCCCTCGATCACGCGTCCGATCACCGGTTCGATGGGCGGGTCGAAGCGGGTGACCCCGAGCGCCTGCAGCAGCTCTGCGTCGATCTCTTCCGATCTGACCGACGCAAGGTCGAGCATGGCGAAGCGCACCGTGCCATCTGCGCGCAGCAGCTCAAGCTCGACGCGGTCGCGCTCCACTGCACGTTCAAGCAGCTGCCAGCGCAGATCCTGCCAGGTTTCCACCGGGACGTCGCCGACACGCACGATCCGGTCGCCGGACTGCAACTGCGCCTGTGCCGCCGGCGTGCCGGTCGGCGGTTCGCCGATCACCGGGCGGAGGCCCGGTACGCCGTGCAGAAACAGGACCCAGTACAGCACTATCGCCAGCAGGAAATTGGCGATGGGTCCTGCCGCGACAATCGCAAACCGTTTCCCCACTGGCTGACGGTTGAAGGCGCGGTGGCGCTCTTCCGGCGCGACCTCGCCCTCGCGTTCGTCGAGCATCTTCACGTAGCCGCCCAGCGGAAACGCCGCCACCACCCACTCGGTGCCGTCCCGGCCCATGCGCCGCCTGAACAACGGCGTTCCGAAACCGACCGAGAATCGGAGAACCTTGACGCCGGCAAGGCGCGCGATCAGGTAGTGGCCGAATTCGTGAAACACGATCAGCACGCCGAGCGCGACGATGAATGCAATGACGGTAGAAAAGATCTGCATGCCCTTGTCTCTGCCTGCCGCTTAGTGAGCGGCGAACCCCACCCACTCCTCAGCCGCCTGGCGCGCGCGCCGGTCTGCTTCGAGCACGCCCTCGAGCGTCGTGACCGGAATCGGGGAAAGCCCCGCCAGGACTTCCTCGATCAGATCCGGAATGCGGTCGAAGCCGAGCTGCCCTTCGAGGAACCGCGCCACGGCAAACTCGTTCGCCGCGTTCAGGTACACGGCTGCACTGCCGCCGGCTGCCAGTGCCTGGTAAGCGAGCCGCAGGCAGGGAGTCTGGTCCAGATCGGGGGCCTCGAAATGCAGACGGCCGATTGCGGCCAGGTCCAGCGGTTGAACGCCCGCATCGATTCGCCGCGGGTAAGCCAGCGCATGCGCGATCGGCGTCCGCATGTCGGGGTTGCCAAGCTGTGCCAGCACCGAACCGTCAACGTACTGCACCAGGGAATGGATGACACTCTCCGGGTGTATGACCACCTCGATCTGGTCCGGTTTCGCGTTGAACAAATGGTGCGCCTCGATGACTTCAAGGCCCTTGTTCATCAGCGTGGCAGAATCCACCGAAATCTTGCGCCCCATCACCCAGTTGGGATGCGCGCAGGCCTGGTCCGGCGTAACGTCGGCGAGTTCACTGCGCTTGCGCCCTCGGAACGGGCCGCCGGAGGCGGTCAGCAGCAACCGCCGCACGCCGGCGGCGGCAAAATCGCCGGCATAGCCAAGCGGCAGCGCCTGGAAGATCGCGTTGTGCTCGCTGTCTATCGGCAGCAGCACTGCACTGCTGCGGCGCACCGCCTCGGTGAGCACCGCCCCCGCCATTACCAGCGACTCCTTGTTCGCGAGCATCAGTTTCTTGCCGGCCCGCGCGGCCGCAACCGTCGACCGCAGACCGGCAGCGCCCACGATCGCCGCCATCACCGCGTCGACATCCGGATGCGCCGCGATCGATTCGAGTTCCGCGGCGCCCTGGAGCACCTCGCATTGGCACCCGGCCGCACGCAGGGTCTCGCGCAACTGGCGCGCGGCCGCGGGCTCGCCCACCACGGCATAGCGCGGACGGAAGGTGATGCACTGTGCGGCGAGTCTTTCCACGTTGCGATTGGCGGCGAGCGCAAACACTGCGAAGCGCTCGGGGTGGCGCTCGATCACCGCCAGCGTGTTGACCCCGATGCTGCCGGTCGAACCAAGGACGGCGATGTTCTGCGCAGCGTTCATGCCAGCAGCCCGGACAGGTACAGCGCGGCAAACGGCATTGCCGCAGTCAGGCTGTCGATTCTATCCAGCAGGCCGCCATGCCCAGGCAGCAGTTGGCCGCTGTCCTTCAGCCCGCTCTGACGCTTCATCCACGATTCGAACAGGTCGCCACCAACGCTGAGCGCGGTCAAGATGCCGATGAACGCCAGCACCGCCACATGGTCCGCCGCCTCCGCCTTTGGTTGCGCCAGCAGCGACACCAGCAGCCCGTAGCACAGCACGGCGGCATAGGCACCCACCACGCCCTCGACCGTCTTGCCGGGGCTGATCTCCGGCGCCAGCTTGCGCTTGCCGAACGCGTGCCCGGCGAAGTAGGCGGCGGTGTCGGCAATCCACACCACGCCGAGCGTCAGCAGCAGCAGCACAGGCACCCGCTGCAGGTAGACGAGCGCCAGCCACAGAGGCACCAGCAGGATCACGCCCAGTGCGCCCAGCAGCGCCCGGCTGCGCACCTGCCAGCGGAAGTGCAGCCACGCGGGCACGGCAGTCAGCCAGAACAGCGTCGCGAGCGCGCAGACGGCCTGCAGCAGCAGGGCCTCGCCGGCGGGAGATGCAGCCGCGAGGGCATACGCCAGCAGAGCCGCGCACAGGCCGGTGGTCGCCACCGCAAAAGCCCATGTCGCGGCCGGGCCGAAGCGGCTGAGCCGCGCCCATTCCACCGAGGCAACCGGCATGGCGGCGAGCGTCGCCAGGCTCCACAGCCAGTTCGGCGCGAGGAAAATCAGCCCGAGGAGCAGCGGAAGTATTACCGCCACGGTAAGCAGGCGTTGCTTCAGCATGGATGGCTGCCGCCGCGGCTAGGTTCGGTCGGCGATCGCCTGGTCGGGCGGTGACGACAACTGATCGCTCGTTCTGCCGAATCGGCGCTCGCGACGCCGGAACGAATCGATCGCCCGCGCGAGCGACTGCTCGTCGAAATCGGGCCATAGTTCGTCGGTAAAGTACAGCTCAGAGTACGCCAGCTGCCAGAGAAGGAAGTTACTGATGCGTTGCTCTCCGCCGGTGCGGATGAAGAGGTCGGGCTCCGGCGCATAGCTCATGGCCAGGTACGGCGCCAGGTCTGCCTCGACGTAGCCGCCGGCCCGGTGCGGCATCTCGGAAATCATCCGGTTCACCGCACGCAGGAGATCCCACCGCCCGCCATAGTTTGCGGCAATGGTCAGCGTCAGGCCGGTGTTCGCCTCGGTACGGGTTTCGGCCTGCTCGATCAGCTTGCAAAGGCGCGGCTCGAAGCTCGACAGGTCGCCGACCACTTTCAGGCGGATGTTGTTTGCGTGCAGCTTGGCGACTTCCTGTTCGAGGGCCATCACAAACAGCTCTATCAAGAACGACACCTCGTCCTTCGGGCGGCGCCAGTTCTCGGTGGAGAAGGCGAACAGCGTCAGATACTGCACGCCGAGGCCGACACAGTTCTTGACGGTTGCGCGAACCGCCTCGAGCCCGCGCCGGTGGCCGGCCACACGTGGCAGATAGCGGCTCTTCGCCCAGCGGCCGTTGCCGTCCATGATGATCGCGATGTGGCGCGGCACTTCCCCGGACTCGGGAATGCTGATGGTGGATGAGGAGAACACGGCCTTCACACCGCCATGAGATCGGCTTCCTTGGCGGCGAGCGCCTTGTCGACCTCGGCCACGTAACGGTCTGTCAGCTTCTGCACGTCGTCCTGGGCGCGTCGCTCCTCGTCCTCAGAAACGGTTTTGGCCTTCAGCATCTCCTTGAGATGGTGAATCGCGTCGCGCCGTACGTTGCGCACTGCGACGCGCGCGTTCTCCGCTTCGGCCCGGACCACCTTGATCAGTTCCTTGCGCCGCTCCTCGGTGAGCGGCGGCATCGGCACCCTGACGACATCTCCGAGACTCGCGGGGTTTAGGCCCAGGTCGGAGTCACGGATCGCCTTCTCGATGACCGCCGCCATCTTCTTTTCCCAGGGCGCGACACCGAGCGTGCGCGAATCGAGCACGCTGACGTTGGCGACCTGGTTGAGCGGAGTTGGATTGCCGTAGTAGTCGACCTCAATATGGTCAAGCAGGCCTGCGTGCGCTCGGCCGGTGCGAACTTTTCCAAGGTCGGCCTTCAGCGTCTCGAGCGTCTTCTGCATCTTCTGCTCGGCGGATTTCTTGACTTCTGCGATCGTCATGGCTGTCGTCCTCTTCCCGTCAACTGTGCACCAGCGTGCCCTCATCTTCGCCGAGCACGACCCGCTTGAGCGCCCCCGGCTTGAAAATGCTGAACACGCAGATCGGAAGCTTCTGGTCCCGGCAAAGCGTCAGTGCCGTCGCGTCCATCACCTGCAGCTTCTTCACGATGGCCTCGTCAAAGCTGATGCGCTGGTATCGCATCGCATCCGGATGCACCTTGGGATCGTCGGTATAGACCCCGTCCACCTTGGTCGCCTTTACCACGATATCCACGTTCATTTCCATCCCGCGAAGCGCGGCGGCCGTATCGGTGGTAAAGAATGGGTTGCCGGTGCCGGCGCCGAAGATCACCACCCGCCCCTGTTCGAGATAGCGCATCGCCTTTCCGCGGATATACGGCTCGGCGACCTGCTCGATGTTGAGCGCAGACTGAACCCGGCTGCGCAGGCCGACGCGCCGCATGGCGTCCTGAAGAGCCAGCGCATTCATCACCGTGGCGAGCATGCCCATGTAGTCCGCGGTCGCCCGGTCCATGCCGGTCGCGGCGTGGGCAATGCCGCGGAAAATATTGCCGCCGCCGATGACGACGCCCACTTCGACGCCCAGATCGACCACTTCCTTGACCTCAGCCACGATGCGGTCGATGGTCTCGCGGTTGATGCCGTAAGCGTCCTCCCCCATCAAAGCCTCGCCCGACAGCTTCAGCAGTATGCGCTTGTAGGCAGGCTTCATCGGGCGACCAGCTCCTCCTGGGTGGCTTCGGCCCCGTCTAGCGCGCCTGGGCTGCCTGGGCCATCACTTCCGCGGCGAAATCGCTGCTCTTCTTCTCGATGCCTTCGCCCACGACGAACAGGCTGAAGCCATGCACCTTCGCGCCCTTCGATGCCAGCAGCTTTTCAACCGACTGCTTGTCATCCTTGACGAACGGCTGGCCGAGCAAGGTGACCTCGGACAGGAACTTCTGCACGCTTCCATCCACGATCTTGTCGACGATGTTGGCCGGTTTGCCGGACTCCAGCGCCCGCGCCTTGGCGATCTCGCGCTCGCGCTCGATGGTTTCGGATCCGACCTGGTCGCGCGATACCGCGATAGGCTTGGAGGCCGCAATGTGCATCGCAAGGTCCTTGCCCAGCGATTCGTCGCCGCCGGCCACATCCACCATGACGCCGATCCGGCTGCCATGCAGATACTGGTACAGAAGGCCCTTCGCCTGATGCACCGCCACCCGGCGAATGCTCATGTTCTCGCCCAGCTTCATGACCAGCGCCTGGCGCGCAGCCTCCAGGGTCTGGCCGCCGAGCTTGACGTTGGCCAGTTGCTCGAGGTCGGTTATGCCCTGGACCGCCGCGGTCTCGGCGACAGCGCGCACGAAGTCGAGAAAACTGGCGTCCTTGCCGACGAAGTCGGTTTCGCAGTTCACCTCCACCAGGGCGCCGCGCGACCCGTCGGGCGTGATGAAGGCGCCGATCGCGCCCTCCGCCGCGATCCGCCCGGCCACCTTGCTTGCCTTGGCGCCGCTCTTGATGCGCAGCAGGTCTTCCGCTTTCTTCAGGTCGCCGTCAGCCTCCTGCAACGCCTTCTTGCATTCCATCATCCCGAGCCCGGTGCGCTCGCGTAGCTCCTTGACCATTGCCGCGGTGATTTCCGCCATGCCTTGCCGCTCCCGAATCTGTGCGGCGGCCCCGTACGCGCCGGCAAATCGTATCAACTCCAGTTAAAAAGAAAGGGGCCTAGGCCCCTTTCCGCGAAGCCGAAACCTTCAGGCCGTCGCCTGCTCCTCGGAGCTGTCCACCTCGACGAACTCGTCGTCCACGATCTCGCGCACGATCTGGTTGCGGCCTTCGAGCACCGCGTCAGCGACGCCGCGCGCATACAGCCGGATCGCCCGGCTGGCATCGTCGTTTCCGGGGATCACGTAGTCCACGCCCTCCGGGTTGTGGTTGGTGTCGACCACGCCGACCACCGGTATGCCAAGACGGTTGGCTTCCTCGATGGCGATTTTCTGGTAGCCGACGTCGATCACGAACAGCGCATCCGGCAGATTGGTCATGTCCTTGATGCCGCCGAGGCTGCGTTGCAGCTTTTCCATCTCGCGCTGCAGGTGTAGCGCCTCTTTCTTCGACATCTTTTCGAGGGTGCCGTCCTGCGCCATCTGCTCCATGTCGCGCAGCCGCTTGGTCGACTGCTTGACCGTCTTGAAGTTGGTGAGCATGCCGCCCAGCCAGCGTTAGTCAACGAAAGGCGACCCGGCGCGCAGCGCTTCTTCGCGCACGATCTCGCGCGCCTGGCGCTTCGTGCCGACGAACAGCACCGTGCCCTTGTTGGCGGCAAGCTGGCGCACGAACTTCATCGCCTCCTGGTACATGACCAGGGTCTTTTCCAGATTGATGATGTGGATCTTGTTGCGATGGCCGAAGATGAACGGGGCCATGCGCGGGTTCCAGTAGCGGGTCTGATGCCCGAAATGGACCCCGGCTTCGAGCATTTGACGCATCGTGACCGACATAGTGACTCCAGTACGGGTTGAGCCTCCGTCCGCCGGAACCCGAACGCTGCCGGGCACCCCTACGCATGCGCGGACGTGCGAATTGCCCAAGCCTGCCCGCCTGAGCCGGCACGTGCCTGAGCTAGCCGGGAAGTTTAGCATTGCGGCGGCTCAGCCCTCAAGCAACTTTTCGGATTCTCAAGGGCTTACCGGCCTGGCGCCGGTGCCAAACCACGCTGCCGGCAGGCTTCGTACAGGCAGATGCCGGCCGCCACCGAGACGTTGAGGCTTTCGACCGTGCCCGTCATCGGGATGCTGGCCAACTGGTCGCAGCGCTCTGCGGTCAGCCGACGCATGCCAGCGCCCTCCGCCCCGAGCACCAGGGCCACCCCGCGGCACAGGTCCACCGAACTGATCGGCGTGTCCGCCTGCTGGGACAGCCCGACCACCCACAGTCCGGCGTCCTGCATCTCTCCCAGGCTGCGCGCCAGATTCGTTACGACAACATAAGGCACGGTCTGCGCAGCGCCAGACGCGACTTTTTCCGCCACCGGCGTGAGCCCAACCGCGCGATCCTTCGGCGCCACCAGCGCATGCGCGCCGAGCGCGTCGGCGACCCGAAGGCAGGCGCCGAGGTTGTGCGGGTCCTGAACGCCGTCCAGCACCAGCAGCAGCGGTACCCCGGCCGCGGCGGCCAGTACCGAGTCGAGGTCGTGCGCAGCGGCCGCTGGCCGCACCCGGGCCACCACACCCTGATGGCGCCCCTCGCCCGCCAGGCCGTCCAGCCGCTGCGCGGCCACCGCCTGCACCCGCACCCCAGACCGTGCGGCCAGATCGAGCAGCCGCCTCAGCCGCGGATCGTGCCGGCGTTCGTCGACCAGGATCTCCAGAACGCTGCCGGCGCCGTGGCGCAGGCGCCCGGTAACGGCATGAAACCCGAAGACGATCGAAGTCTCGCCCATGTCAGCGCCGGCGCGGGGCGCCTCCCTCGGCAAGGACGAAGTCGATGCGGGTCTGGTCGAGGTCGACGCGCACCAGCGTCACTTTCACACGATCGCCCAGGCGAAAGCGCGTGCGCGTGCGCTCGCCGATCAGCTGGTGACGGGCGGCATCGAACTGGAAGTAATCGGCGCCCAGCTCCGAGACGTGAACCAGGCCTTCGACGTAGAAGGCGTCGAGCGCGACGAAAATACCGAAGCCGGTCACCGCGCTGATCGTGCCCTCGAAGCTTTCGCCCACGCGGTCGCGCATGAAATAGCACTTCAACCAGTTCTCGACGTCTCGGGTCGCTTCGTCAGCGCGCCGCTCGGTCTCGGAGCAGCGTCTGCCAAGATCGACCCAATTGCCGGGATCGTAGCTTTGCTTTTCCAGCAGCGCCTTTATCGAACGGTGGATGACCAGATCCGGATAGCGGCGGATCGGCGAGGTAAAGTGGGTATACGACTCGTAGGCCAGCCCGAAGTGCCCGACATTGTCCGGACTGTAGACGGCCTGCTTGAGCGAGCGCAGCATCACTGTCTGCAGCAGCTGCGCATCGGGTCGGTCCTTCACTTTCTCGAGCAGGCGCGCATAGTCTTTCGCCCGGGGGTCGTCCGCGCCGCCGAGCTGCAGGCCGAACTCGGCCAGGAACTCACGCAGCGCCGCGAGCTTCTCGGGTGTCGGGCCTTCGTGCACGCGATACAGTGCCGGATGAGCGTGGCGGCTGAGGAAATCCGAGGCACAGACGTTTGCCGCGAGCATGCACTCCTCGATGATGCGGTGGGCGTCGTTGCGCCGCACCGGCTCGATGCGTTCGATCTTGCTGTGCTCATCGAAGAAGATCTGGGTTTCGATGGTCTCGAAATCGATGGCGCCCCGCCTCGAACGCGCGCCCGCGAACTTGCGGAAGATCTCATCCAGCGCCTGAAGGTGTCCGAGCAGCCCGCCGACCCCGCGGGCGGCCTCGCCGTGCGGATCGGCCAAGGCTGCAGCCACCGTGGTGTAGGTCAGCCGCGCCCGCGAATGCATCACCGCCGGATAGAAGCGGTACTCGCCGATCTCGCCGCGCGGCCCGACTTCCATCTCGCAGGCCACGCACAGCCGGTCGACCTGCGGATTGAGCGAGCACAGCTCGTTGGACAGCACTTCGGGCAGCATCGGTATCACCCGGCGCGGGAAGTACACCGAATTGCCGCGGTTGCGTGCCTCCGCGTCGAGCGGATCGCCGTGCCGCACGTAGTGGCTGACATCGGCAATGGCGACCCACAGGCGGTAACCTTTGCCGCGGCGCTCGCAGTAAACCGCGTCGTCGAAATCGCGCGCGGTTTCGCCATCGATGGTCACCAGCGGCAGGTCCCTGAGGTCGACGCGCCCCTGCCGGTCCGCATCGGTCACGCCCTGCGGAAAGCGCCGGCAGGCGCGCTCCACTTCGCGCGGGAATTCGTACGGCAACCGGTGCTTGCGCAGGGCGATCTCGATCTCCATGCCCGGATCGCCATAGTCGCCGAGCACCTCCAGAATGCGGCCGATCGGCTGCGAGTGCCGCGTCGGCTGCTCCACGATCTCCGCGACCACCACCTGACCCGGCTTGGCCTGCCTCGCGCCACCGCCGGGTATCAGCACGTCCTGGCTGATGCGCCGGTCCTCGGGAATCACCAGCGCGATGCCATGCTCCTTTGTGAAGCGGCCGACCAGTTTGCTCTGGGCGCGCTCAAGCACCTCGACCACCGCGGCCTCGCGGCGGCCGCGCGGGCCCATGCCGCCCTCCCGCACGAGCACGCGGTCGCCATGCATCACCGCCCGCATCTGCCCCGGCGACAGGAACAGGTCGTCTTCCCCGTCATCGCGCAGCACGAAACCGAAGCCGTCGGGATGCCCCTGAACCACGCCGGAGATCAGCCGCAGCTTCCCGACGACGCAGATCGCGTCCTTGCGATTGCGCATGATCTGGCCTTCGCGCTCCATCGCAGCGAGCCGCCGGCCGAAGTTGCCCCGTTCGTCGTCTTCGATCTCGAGCAGCGCCGCGAGGTCGTCTTCGTCGACCGGCACGCCCCGCGACTCAAGGATCTGAAGAATGTATTCCCGGCTCGGCAGCGGGCGATCGTAACGCGCGCGCTCCCGCTCGAGGAACGGATCGGCGGCGCGCACCGATCGCTGTCGCCGCGCCGCATCGCTGCGGCTTTTTCGTCGTGTTTTCATATGCAGTCGGGCGCTACCGGGCCTTGTTCATTGACAATCCATTGCGCGCCCGCTAAATTTGCGCCCCTCCGCGCCGAGATGGCGGAATTGGTAGACGCACCAGGTTCAGGTCCTGGCGGTGGCAACACTGTGGAGGTTCGAGTCCTCTTCTCGGCACCAGATCTCCCCCGTTTCGATTTGCGAGCCCGGCGTCAGCGTTCCGACTGAAACGGGTGGCGCAGCACGATCGTCTCTTCGCGGTCCGGCCCGGTTGAAATCAGGTCGATCGGCACCTCGCAGATTTCCTCGATGCGCCTGAGATAAGCCCTCGCGTTGGCCGGCAGCTCGTCAAAGCGCCTTACGCCGACCGTGCTTTCCTTCCAGCCCGGAATCTCCTCGTAAACCGGCTCGCACTGCGCGAGCATCTCTGCGCCGGCCGGAAGGATATCGATTCTCTCGTCGCCCATCCGGTATCCAACACCAACCTGCAGGGCCTCGACGCCGTCGAGCACGTCGAGCTTCGTGACGCACAGCCCGGACACCCCGTTGATCTGGATCGAGCGCTTGAGCGCCGCGGCGTCGAACCATCCGCAGCGCCGGGGCCTGCCGGTGGTGGCGCCGAACTCGTTGCCGCGGGTCGCGAGGTGGCGGCCGATCTCGTCGCCAAGCTCCGTTGGAAACGGACCGCCTCCGACCCGCGTGGTGTAGGCCTTGGTGATGCCAAGCACGTAGTGCAGCATCTGCGGGCCGACGCCGCTGCCGGCAGCCGCGGCGCCGGCCACGCAGTTGCTCGAAGTAACGTAGGGATAGGTCCCGTGGTCGATGTCGAGCAACGTGCCCTGTGCGCCCTCGAACAGCAGGTTCCGCCCCGCGCGGCTGGCCTCGAACAGCATGCGCGGCACGTCGGCCACCATCGGTCTCAGCCGCTCGGCAAACGCCAGTGTCTCGTCCAGCGTCTGCTGAAAATCCACCGGCTCAGCGCCGAAAAAGCTCTTCAGCACGAAGTTGTGGTAGTCCAGCAGTTCACCAAGCTTCGCCGCGAAGCGCTCGCGATAAAACAGGTCCTGCAGCCGGATCGCCCGGCGCGCCACCTTGTCCTCGTACGCGGGACCGATGCCCCGCCCGGTGGTGCCGATCTTGCCCTCGCCCTTGGCCGTTTCGCGCGCGCGGTCGACCGCAACGTGGTAGGGCAGGATCAGCGGGCACGCCTCGCTGATGGCCAGGCGTCCCTCGACCTGCACGCCGGCACGGGCGAGCGTGTCCACTTCCTCAAGCAGCGCCTGCGGCGACACCACCACACCATTACCGATGTAGCACTGCACCTCCGGATGCAGTATGCCGGAGGGAATTAGGTGCAGCACCGTTTTCCTGCCGGCGATGACCAGCGTGTGCCCGGCATTGTGTCCGCCCTGGAAGCGCACAACGCCCTGGGCGTTCTCGGTCAGCCAGTCGACGATCTTGCCCTTGCCCTCGTCACCCCACTGGGTGCCGACCACCACGACGTTGCTACCCATTTCTTCCGGTGTTCCCCTTGCCCGAAGCTTTCGAAGTTGGAATCATTTGCCGCGCCCGCCCCACGCCTCCACTTGCCAGCGACCCGCTTGCGCGACGAGACGGCCGTCGCAATCCAGTTCGGCGGCGCCATCATTGTGGCCGGGGAGATCGATCACTACCGCCACGCCGGCCTCGCGCAGCCTGCGGATCTCGTCCTGCAGCGCTTTGTCCTGCGGCGCGTAGGGCGCCAGCACCCGCTGCAGACGACGCTCCAGCCCCGACAGCGCAGCCACCTCGCGCAGATCGATACTGAACCCCGTCGCCGGCCTTGCCCGCCCGAACGCCTTGCCGACCTCGTCGTAGCGTCCGCCGCGCGCAATGGCGTCGCCCGCCCCGCGGGCATAGGCAGCGAAAACCACGCCGCTGTGGTAGTGATAACCGCGCAACTCCGCCAGATCGAAACACAGCTCGCCCACTTCGCCCGCGAGTGTGCGGCCGATGGACTCCAGGCCATCCAGCGCGCTGGCGATCTCGGGCAGATCGGGCAGAACCGCCCGCGCGCGGGCGATGACTTCCGCGCCGCCGTACAGTTCGGGCAGGCGCATCAACGCCTCGCGCACCGGACGGTCCAGCGCCGCGGTCAAATCCGTGAGGGCTGCAGTGTCCTTGGCCTGCAGCACGCGGAACAGTTCCGCCTCCAGATCTGCATCGAGCGAACCGCGCGTCACGATCGCCCGGAATACCCCAACGTGTCCCATGTCCAGATGCACTCCGCCGACACCGGCCGCTGACAGCGCCCGCAGCATCAGCGATTGGATCTCCAGGTCGCTTTCAAGGCCGCCATGGCCGTAGATCTCGGCCCCGATCTGCAGCGGCTCGCGCGTGCGGCGCAGTCCGGACGGCACCGCATGCAGCACGCTGCCGGAGTAACACAGCCGCGTCACGCCCTGGCGGTTGAGCAGGTGGGCATCGATGCGCGCGGCCTGTGGCGTGATGTCCGCCCGGAGGCCGAGCAGACGGCCGGACAGCTGGTCGACCAGCCTGAAAGTGCGCGATTCGAGGTCGTGGCCGGTGCCGGTGAGCAGGGAATCGACATACTCGATGAGCGGCGGCATGACCAGCTCGTAACCGTGAACCGCGAACAGATCGAGCAGAATTCGCCGCAGGTGTTCGAGGCGCGCCGCCTCGGCCGGCAGGATGTCCTCAATGTGCTCGGGCAACAGCCACTTCTGCATGGCCGGATTATTTCGTCAGCAACAGCAGCAGGATTCCGGCGAGCATCGACGTCAGCCCGACAAAGCGCACCTGCCCGTCCGTCATTTCGGTCAGCCGCCGGAACAGATCACGCCAGCCGCCCGGCGACAGAAACGGCAGCAATCCCTCGAGAATCAGCATGAGCGCAAAGGCCGCCAGAAGGCTGCCCCAGTAACTGTCCATGGTCGGGAGCGGCCGCCCCTTCAGTGCCCTGACGACGGCACGTCAGCGACCGGCCGCTTCATCGCCCGCCGCGCGGCGAGCGCAGATACCTGAAGAAATCCGAGTCCGGCTCGAGAATCAGCAAGTCGCTCTTGTTCCGGAAGCTCTCGCGATACGCCTCGAGGCTGCGGTAGAAAGCGTAGAACTCCGGATCCTGTTCGAAGGCGCGCGCGTAGATGCCGGCCGCCTGCGCGTCGCCCTGACCCTTGACGCGCTGCGCGTCGCGGTAGGCGCGCGCAATCGTGACCTCGCGCTCACGGTCGGCCTCGGCGCGAATCTTCTCGGCCTCGGCAAAGCCCTGCGAACGCAGTTCGTTGGCGACGCGCTTGCGCTCCGCTTCCATGCGCCGGTAAACCGCCTCGCTCACCTCCGGCGTCAGGTCCACCCGCTTCAGCCGCACATCGAGCACCTCGACGCCGATCTTGCGTGCATCGTCATCGACCTTGTCGCGCATGAGCTCCATAATCTTGTCGCGCTCGCCGGATATCACGTCGTGGACCGTGCGCTTGCCGAACTCGGCGCGCAGGCTGTCGTTGACCGTCTGGGTGAGGCGGATGCGCGCGCGGAGCTCGTCGCCCGCCACGCTGATGTAGTACTGGCGGACGTCGGCGATACGCCATTTCACAAAGGAGTCCACCAGTACGTTCTTCTTCTCGGACGTGAGAAATCGTTCCGGATCATCCGTATCCACGGTGTGGATCCGGATGTCGAAGTAGCGCACGTTGTCGACGATCGGCAGCTTCGCGTACAGCCCCGGCTCGGTATTGATGCTGACGATTTCGCCGAGCCTGAATACGATCGCGTGCTTGCGCTGGTCGACCGTGAACAGGCTCAGGCTCGCCAGCACGAGGATGACGACAAGGCCGATGAGAATTGCGCTGACGGACTGTTTCATCAGCGGGGCTCCCTGTCGCGGGTGCGGAAGGCATCCCGCGAGCGCGAACTGACGTCGGATGCCGGCGGCGGCACCGGCGCGTTGGCGCCCTCCACCGCCGAACCACGGGCGCCGGTCGCTTCCAGCCCGGCCGCGCCCGCCTGCATCAGCTTGTCGAGCGGAAGAAACAGCAGATTGCTGTTCGACTTCTGATCGATCACCACCTTGGTCGCGGTCGACAGAACCTGCTGCACGGCGTCCACGTACAGGCGCTCGCGCGTCACCCGCGGCGCCTTGCGGTACTCGGCGACCACCTGACGGAAGCGCGATGCCTCACCCTCGGAGGCCGCCACCACCCGCTGCTTGTAGGCCTCTGCTTCCTGCAGCAATCGCGCGGCGGTACCCTGCGCCTTCGGCACCACGTCGTTGTAGTAGGCCTGGCCTTCGTTGATCTGCCGTTCCCTGTCCTGGTTGGCCTTGACCGCGTCGTCGAAGGCGGCCTGCACCTGCTCCGGAGGCTGGGCGTTCTGCATGGTCACCTGGCTGACGGTGATTCCTGCCTTGTAACGGTCGAGTCTGGTCTGCATCAGCGTCTTCGCGTTGGCCGCGATCTGCTCGCGGCCTTCGTACAGCACGAAGTCCATCTTGCTCTTGCCCACGATCTCGCGGATTGCCGATTCGGCGACCTGCATCACCGTCTGGTCCGGATCGCGGTTGAAGAACAGATAATCCTCGGGATTGGAGCGAATGTACTGGACGGCAAACTGCAGATCGACGATGTTCTCGTCGTCGGTCAGCATCAGCGATTCGTCGGGCACTTTCGTGCGCACCGTATTGCGGTAGCCGACCTCTATCGTCCACACCTCGGACACATTGACCACCTCCACGGATTCGACCGGCCAGGGAAGGTGCCAGCGCGGACCCGGCTCGGTGGTCTCGACATACTTGCCGAAGCGCAGCACGACGCCGCGCTCGCTGGCGTCAACAATATAGAACCCGCTCGCCAGCCAGATAAGCACCACCAGGACCACCACCAGGCCGAAACCGCCGCCGCCCGGGCGCCCAAGGCCGGACGAGGGCCCACCGCCGCGACCGCCAAACATCGAATTCAGACGCTGGTTGAGTCGGCGCCAGAGCTCGTCGAGGTCGGGCGGGCCATCATTGCCGCGACGCCCCCACTGTGGATCGTTCAATGCCATTTATTTGTAGTGTCGATGCAGGAATGCTGCTGGATCACGCCGCGGCAAACACCGGTGTTTCGCGCGGCGCGCCGAGGATTTCGTCGAACATCGCGCGCATATCGTCGACACCGGCACCGGTCAGCGCGCTCACTCGAACGCCCGAAATTCTAGCACAGGCGTCCCGCGTCACTCCGGGCTCCAGGCCGGCCGCATCGATCTTGTTGTAGACCAGTACCTGTGGCACGGCATCGGCCCCGATCTCCGCGAGCACCTTGTTGACTTCTTCGATCTGCGCATCGCGCACCGGGCTGGCCGCATCCACCACGTGAAGCAGCAGGTCCGCCTGCACGGTCTCCTCCAGCGTGGCGCGAAATGCCGCAACCAGCGTATGCGGAAGATCGCGGATAAAGCCGACCGTGTCGGAAACGACTACCGTGTGCCCACCCGGCGTGCGCAGGCGCCGACTGGTCGTGTCCAGCGTGGCGAACAGCTGGTCGGCGGCGTAGGCATCGCCATGGGTGAGGCGGTTGAACAAAGTGGACTTGCCGGCGTTGGTGTAGCCGACCAGAGAAACCGAGAACACCTTGCCTCGCGCCCTCTGGCGGCGCTGCGTCAGGCGCTGGCGCTGCACCGCCTGCAGCTTGTCGCGCAGCACCTTTACCCGCTTGCCCAGCAACCGACGGTCGGTTTCCAGCTGCGTCTCGCCCGGCCCGCGCAATCCGATGCCGCCCTTCTGCCGTTCCAGGTGCGTCCATCCGCGTACCAGCCGGGTCGCCAGCCGCTCGAGCTGTGCCAGCTCCACCTGCAGCTTGCCCTCGTGGCTCTTGGCGCGCTGCGCGAAGATGTCGAGGATCAGGCTGGTACGGTCGACCACCCGGCAGTTCACCGCTTTTTCCAGATTGCGCTGCTGCGCCGGCGACAGATCGTGATCGAAGATCACCACCGAGGCGCCGGTCTGCTCGACCGCGGCCGCAATTTCGCCGACCTTTCCGCTGCCGGCGAAGGTAGCGGCATCGGGACGCTGCCGACGGCCCTGTACGCAGGCCAGCGTGCGCACCCCGGCGCTGTCGGTCAGCCGCCTGATTTCCTGCCGGCTTTCGTCGAAGTCGTCCTGCCCGAGATCGAGGCAGACGAGTATTGCGCGGTCTGCGCCGCGCGAACGTTCATACATTAGGCGGTGGGTTCAGGAGTTCGGCCGCGCACGGGCGTGGCGTCGGATGTCCGCGGGGCCCGGCACGCCGCGCGGCGGCCGGCGATTGCTGCACCGGGCTCAGTCGTCGGACCCGTGGTCCACGGAAAAGTTCACGGCGCGGGCCGGCACGACGGTGGAGATTGCGTGCTTGTACACCATCTGCGTGACGGTGTTCTTCAGCAGCACCACGTACTGGTCAAACGACTCGATCTGGCCCTGCAGCTTGATGCCATTCACCAGATAGATCGACACCGGCACGTGTTCCTTGCGCAGCGTGTTCAGGAACGGGTCTTGTAGGAGTTGCCCTTTCGCGCTCATGACTGCTCCTTGTTTTACTTATTACGCGAGTTAACTCTACTGGATTTCCGGCTGCAATACCATCCTGAAAAGCGCCCTCCGCGACTCGCTAACGCTCGCTGGCGTAAGGATTTTTTCCTTTCTTGAACAGCACCTTGACAGGCGTTCCCCGGAGTTCGAAGGCGGCCATGAAACTGTGCTCCAGGTAGCGGCGGTAGCTGTCCGGCAGGTCGTCGAGCGAGTTGCCGTGGATCACGATCACCGGCGGATTGACGCCACCCTGGTGCGCATAGCGCAGCTTGGGGCGTCGGTACCCTGCGCGCGGCGGCTGCTGCTTCTCGACTGCCGATTGCAGCACCCGGTTCAAACCGGGCGTGGGCAGGCGCGCCATTGCCGCCGCGTAGGCGCTATCGACCGCACGCAGCAGCCTGGCAACGCCGCTGCCCGCCTTGGCCGAGATGTAGAGCATCTGGGCAAACTCCAGAAAACCGAGCCGGCGAGCATAGTCGCGCTTGGCCCGCTCGCGCGTTGCCTCGTCCGCCGCGTCCCACTTGTTGATCGTCACCACCAGCGCACGGCCGGCCTCCAGGATGAACCCCGCGATGTGCGCGTCCTGCTCGGAAATGTCCTGGGTGGCGTCGAGCACCAGCACCGCCACATTGGCGTCCTCGATGGCCTGCAGCGTCTTTACCACCGAGAATTTCTCGACCAGATCCTCCACCTTGCCGCGGCGGCGCACTCCCGCCGTGTCGATCAGCGTATAGCGACGACCGTCGCGCTCGAAATCGACATGGATGGAGTCGCGGGTCGTGCCCGGCTCGTCGAAGGCAATCACGCGTTCCTCGCCGAGCAACGCGTTGACCAGGGTCGATTTGCCGACGTTGGGGCGGCCGACGATCGCGATTCTCGGATGGTCCAGCGCCGCTTCCTCCGCCGCCTCCACGCCGTAGGGCTCGAGCACCGCGTCCATCAGCTCGCGGACGCCGTCACCATGCGCAGCCGAGATGACGGCCGGCGAACCAAGTCCCAGTTCGTGAAACTCGGCCGCCGCGGTATCGGCGTCCATCCCTTCGGCCTTGTTGACCACCACCCGCACCGGCCGGCCGGTGCGGCGCAGTTGCTCGGCAATCGCCCGGTCCTGCCCGGTGAGCCCCTGCCGGGTATCGACGATGAACAGCACCGTGTCGCCCTCGTCGACGGCCTGCAGCGTCTGGTTGGCCATTTCCCGCAACAGCCCCTCGGCGGCTACCGGCTCGAGGCCGCCGGTATCCACCACGATGAAAGACTTGTCTCCATATCGGGCATGTCCGTAGTGCCGGTCGCGCGTGAGGCCCGGCACGTCGGCGACGATCGCCGCGCGCGAGCGCGTCAACCGGTTGAACAGGGTCGACTTGCCGACGTTGGGCCGGCCGACCAGCACTACGGTGGGTTTCATCGGTTCTCGTGTGCGGAAGTCAACGGCGCCGGCGGCCCGCCCGGTGCCGCGAAACGATCATCTTCTGCGATCGGCAACCGCGATCGCGAACACGCCGCCGCGTCGCGTCTGCACCAGCACGCGATCGCCAAGCGTAACCGGCTGCGCCAGGACCCCGCTCCCGTCGGTGGCAACCCGGGTCACAAAGGACCCGTCGTCGCGCGACAGAAAGTGGACGTAACCCTCGTAATCGCCCACCACCACCCAGCGCTGAAAAGCCAGCGGCGCCGATACCTTGCGCTGGAACAGGGCGTCCTGCGTCCACACGCTGGCGCCGGAGACCTTGTCCAGCGCTACCACCGAGCCGTTCTCCGCCGTGTAGTAAAGCGTGGTGCCGTCGGCGCCCAGGCTGCCGGCGCTGGACGCCGTGCGGCTCCAGATCTGGGTGCCGCGGGCGGTTTCATAGCAGCCGACGCGCCCCTGATAGGTTACCGCGCAGACCCGCTCCGGCTCCACCAGCGGCGTGCCGGGAATGTCGGCGATGCGCTCGAGCTCGTTGTCGCCGCGCGGAGTGGCCACCGATGTTTCCCACAGCAGGCTGCCGTTGGCGATGTTGAGCACCACCAGCTTGCCGCCGGGCAGCCCCGCCACTGCCGCATTGTCGTTGACCACGACGATGCCCGGGTTCGCGCGCAGGCTCAGCGGCGGCAGCGTCGCCTGGTATTCCCAGCGCCGGCTGC
>ERZ869936.425-NODE-425-length-40709-cov-12.873174_pt1 | contig 40709 bp, 52 predicted proteins | sample MGYA00520876_ERZ869936 | MGnify/ENA primary metagenome ERZ869936 (study PRJEB32218, sample SAMN09650985) | biofilter metagenome | isolation source: enrty point of leading RO module | place: Saudi Arabia: Thuwal, RO plant located on Red Sea | collected 2016-02-17 ... | reverse complement strand
TCGCTCGGAGGAGAGCGGTTAAATGTTGTCTACTCCGATGGTGAGTCCGTGGACCCGGACCCTGTAGCGACCGTTGTGGTCTGGTTGCATGTCGACGACGTTGGCTTTCGTGTCGGTCATGAGGGTGGCGTATTGGGTTGGTGTGAGGATGACGCCTTGGAGTTCGATGCCTTGCCGGGTGGCTTCGGCTGCGATGCGTATGAGCTGTTCAACATTCATGGTGGTGTGTCCCTTTCGGTGTGGTCTGTTTTGGGTACAGTTTCCCCGACGCGGTTGGGGGTGGTGGTTTCGTTTCCCGTGTGTATGTGGGGGCTTCGGGTGCCTGCCGGCCTAACGGTGCTCGTCTCCGGCTTCGTCCGCTCGAGGTGTCGGCAGGTCTTGTTCGCCCGGTCGGTTACGGGTCGGGGCCTTCGTTGTTGGCGTGGAGTTCGAGAGCGTTGAGACCGATTTCGAGGTACGAGTCGACGAGGTCGGCGTATTGGCTGTGATCGGTCACGATGGTGCCGCAGAGGCCGCAGAGGGTTCGTCGCATGGAGGCGTCTCGTTCCCAGTCGTGTTGGCAGGTCATTCCGGCACCTCTTCGAGGTCCCATGGCGAGTCGTCGACGGAATGTAGCACGATTTCGATGGCACCGGTGAACGGGGTGATACGGATTTGGTGGACGTCTTCGGTGATGTCGACTCCGTCGGCGTGGACTCGGAGGAGCCCGTTGCCGGCGTCTTTGATCTCGAAGTTGATGTTGGAGGCGTTGTAGCCTCGGATCCGGTACACTTTGCCGGTGGTGTCACTCATCGTCGGCCTCCAATTCGAGTTGCCCCACGATTTCGGGTGGCGAGGTGTCTGCAGCGTGTTCGAGCCATTGGAGTTCTCGGCGGTTGACTAGCTCCATCGCCGGATATGGTGAGGCGTCCGGGTCACCGAACAGGACCGAATCGATCTTCTCCGCTGCGAATATCTCCGTTGATGGGACGTGTACGAGGTTGGCGGTGAGATCGGGCTGCTTGTCGACGCCGGTGCCGGGGTAGATGATCCCGTCGTCGAGGAGGCGCTGAAACGCCATGATGTCTGTGACGTGTGTGTCCAGCTGGAGGGGGTGGGCCGCCCAGTACGCCTCCGCTATCCGCACCGCGGCAGCTGAGAATTGCGTTTCGCTCATGTTTCCCACCGATCCGGCCACGGGCCACCGTTGCGGCGTGGGTCTTTAGCGGATGCGAGCCACAGAAGCCGGTACGTGTCTTTCGGTCCGGGATGGATAGGCACAAACACGACACTACCTGCTGAGGGTTGCGTTTCCGCCGGTTCTGAGATACGATCGCCTTGTATATATGGCATGTACCTCACAGTAGGGGTCGGCGCACACGATTTCAAGTCTTGTGTCCGGCCCCTACTTCGTGTACGGTGGTCACACCATGCGCGGCTCCCCTCCAGGGGGTTCCTTCCGGTCAGGGCCGGCTCCGAACGCTCACTTCGGGGCTGGCCCTTTCCTCTTGACACCCCACCCCAGTCGTGTAGTGTTTACCACACACCACCGGGAGCGTGTAGTGCCAGAGACTGAAACCCGCAACTGGGAAGAACGGCCATGACCTCCGGCCTCATTATCCCCATTATCCCCATTGTTCCCATTGTCCTAGTCGTGGGGGTCCTCGTCGGCATCCTCATCGATGCGGCCACGAGACTCCAGAACCTCTCTTACAACGCCGGACACAGCAGAGGCTACGAACAGGGCTATGAAGCCGGGCGGCTCGCCGAAGCCCGAAACTGGAGGGAACAGGCATGAGTAGGCTCCCCAACCCGGAATGCGCCCTGTGCGGCAACACGCTGTCATGGCATCGCCTCACCAAATCGGCCCGCGTCTTCTGTCTCCGCATCTCCTCCATGGTCGATGACGCCCCCGACTTCAAAGGCCGCATCGAAGAAGAATCGTTCGCCATGACCTGCGACCTCAACCTCCTCGTCGAATCACCCCTCACCCGAAGCGAAGAAGCCGTCCAGTGGACCCGCGTCATCCACGGCGCCAAAGCCAAAATCCCGCTCGAGAAGCTGCCAGCGACGTGAGATTCGTTTCCCTGTTCGCCGGGATCGGCGGCCTCGACCTCGGTCTCGAACGGGCCGGGTGGGAATGCGTAACTCAAGTCGAATGGGATCCGTGGTGTCAACAGATCCTCAACAAGCACTGGCCGGAGGTGCCGAAATATGCAGATGTGCGAGACGTGTCAGGCAGCGCCCTACCGGCCGCGGACGCAATCGTCGGCGGGTTCCCCTGCCAACCTGTTTCGCAGGCGGGACGGCAAAAAGGTACGAGTGATGAAAGGTGGCTGTGGCCCGAAGTCGCCCGCCTGGTGGGTGAAATACGACCCCGCTACGTCGTCGTGGAAAACGTGCCCGGCCTCAGAAGTCACGGAGGTACCGAAGTCGTCACTGATCTTGCCACGCTGGGCTACGACTCGGAATGGGGTGAGCTTTCTGCTGCCGCCGTTGGAGCACCCCACCTCCGCAACCGATTCTTCCTTGTGGCCCACACCGACACAAGCGGACGGGATGGGCGGCCCCGGATCTTCCGGTCGAGACGGCGGTCCGAATCTGCGCACAGCGGTCAATGGGCAACTGAACCCGACATGGGTCGAGTGGCTCATGGGATTCCCCGCCGGGTGGACCGACTTAGAGGACTCGGAAACGCCGTAGTGCCACAGGTTGCCGAAACGCTCGCCCACATGATCGATGTCTGATACCCTTCCCACATGCGACTCATCAAATACGACGGCCAACGCCGTGTCACCCGGCAGCGAGACCCCGCCACCGGCCGCACCACCGGCATCTCAATCGAGTCGAAGAACGGTAAGCGGGACCACGTCGCCCGACCCGACACCGTCAGGCTCAAGCTCACAGTGGAGAAGTAGAGGATGTCACGCAAAGAGCGACTCGAGCAGGAACTCAGGCTCGTCTCAGCCGAAGAGGAGTTCCGCAACAAGAAAGCGAACGGTGCCGTCACCAAGAAGGACCGCGAGCTCCTCCGCCAGATGCGCGAAGAGTTCCGCACCCGCTACCGGGACCCGGCACCGGAAGGGGCCTCCCCTGACGTGATCGAAGCCTCCGCCGCGGTCAAAGCCCTCGACGGGGTCGAGTGACCCAGGAGCTCATAATCCCCGACGGCGACTGGCGTCGCCTCCTGAGCCTCACTGAGCAAACCCCGACGCACATCAACATCATGTGCCTCAACGCCGTACCGGACGGCGCCGGCGGGCTCAACCGGTGGCTGTCCCGCACAGATGTCCTCGACCTCCTCCGCAGCGAAGCGGCACGACTAGAATCCCGTGACATCGCAACCCTCGCTGATAGGATTGCGGAAGCAACCCGACGAAAGGCTTGACAGATGGCTATCACGGCCGCGGGGCTGTATGGCCTCACCCTCGAGAAGTTCCTCACCGACGCAGCCGGCGAGAATCTCGAAGCTGAAGACAACGAAGGACTGTTGTGCGAGGACGGCTACACGCCGAACTACGACACACACGACTTCGTCAACGACGTCACGAACGAAATCTCCGGCGGCAACTACGCCCGCGAAGCCATCACCACCACTGAGATCACACTGAGCTCAGGCACCCTCACGTTCGATGCCGCCGACACGGTGTACGACAACGGCGGCGCCGACGACGTCACCATCACGAACGCCATGGCGCAGGTGATCCACACCAACGTCGGGGCAGACACCACCGACCAGCTCGTGTGCCTCCAGGATTTCGTCACAGCCGGTTCCTCGACGAACTCGACGTTCACGGTACAGCACGCCGCGGGCGGCATCTTCACGATCGACTACACGCCGTAAGGTAGGCACATATGGCGACGGCCGTTGGGCAACGGTTTGTCCGTCGCCACAATGCAGCGAGAACGTCCACCGCCAACACCACCGCGGCGGACATCACCTACGACACTGCTGTCCTGTCCGAGGGCGGCTACACGTGGGCGTCTCCAGAAGTCACCGTCGACGAAACCGGCATCTATTTCGCTGCGTGGGACCTCGGGCTCATCGAAGCCCTCTCCACCCGTGCTGTCGGCACCCTTGTCCCGTCGATCAACACCACCGACCAGATTCGGTTCCGTGCCACGCACCGCTATTTGCGTAACGCCGGTGGTGCGCAACACGGCGCATCGATTGGCATGGGGCTGTTCAACCTCACCGCCAACGACGACTTCAAGATCCGCAACCCAGGGGCCCTCACCCCCACCGACGCAGTAGGCAACTACGCCACGCTCTCCGGCGCTTCCGGCGGCATCCAGCTGGTGCGGATGCCCGACGGGAACTTCACCCACCTCGAACGCACCGTCGACGCCACCGAAGTCGGCACCTCCAACATCAACGCCACCCGGCCATGGCTCGACTCGTCCGGCACCTGGACAACCGTCACCTACAACTCCGAAGTCCAAGACGACGCTGCGCTGTATCCCGGCACCGGCGGTGACGTCACGTTGGCCGCCAACACAAAATACCTCATCGTGTGGGGCACCACCTCCTGGTCAACGGACGCCTCAAGACACACCTACGTCACTCGGCTACAAATCAACAGCGTCAACGTCCAAACCGGTTCCGGCTACCAGCGCAACGCCTCATCGCAAGGGCCCCCCATCGTTGGTGCCTATTTGCACGAAACCGGAGGCAGCACCGAAACGTTGCGTCTTCAAGCCACCCACGAAACCGAAGGCGGCGACGCCGGAACCCCCAACGTCTCCGACGCCTACCTCCAAATCCTCGAACTACCAAGTACGGCCGAATGGATCCATGTCGACAACGGCACCACCGACTCCCTCACCACAGCCCTCGCCGCCGAAAACACGTGGTACACGACCCCGCTGTCATCGACGTTCCGTGCCGACGGTGGCTCCAACCTGTCCCTCGACGCCGCCAACGACCAAGTCGACAACGACTCCGGCGCCGACCTCGGGGTCCTCGCCTTCGGATGGGCCCGCTGGGACCGCGACGCCGGCGCCAGCGGTGGCCGCAAAAACCCGTGGGGCCGCTTCAACAACGGCACCGGGCAAGGCTACGGCATCTCCGGCGCCTACTCCCGCGGGGCACAGTCCAACGACGACACGTGGCAAGCCCACTACTGCTCCGCATGGCTCGGCGACATCCCCTCCGCCGGTTCCCTCACCTTCGAGCACCGCGACGACGCAGGCGGCGCCGGCGCCGCCAACAACGACATGGGGATCTACGCCTCCACGTCCCGCTACTTCCTTGGCGTCCAGGTCCTCGACCTTGGCAGCCTCGAAGATGCCGGAGGCACGCCCGGCACCGTCACGCCCGCCACCATTGCTGCCACCGCCACCGTGCCGCAACCCGCACTCCAAACCGGGGCAGCCCACACCGCCATCCCCGCTGTTGTGGCCGCCACCGCCACAGCACCCACCCCGACACTGATCGGTGGTGCCGTCATCACCCCCACCGTTATAGCTGCCACTGCCACTGTGCCGAACCCGACAGCATTCGAACCGGTCGTGGTGCCCGACCCCGGCGAGCTGCTCCGAGCCGACATGTACACCGTCCTCGAACCGTCCACCACCGGCGTCTCCGACGGAACCGACATATCCACCTGGAACGACGACTCCAACGAAGCCCTCTCTTTTACGTCCCAGTCCGGCAACGATCCAACCTACGTCGAGGACTATTTCAACGGCCACGGCGCCATTGAGGCGCGCCAAGACGCCCACATGTCAGCCCTCGCCGGAGCCAACATCGCCACCGGGTCGATCGCCTTCCTGTACGTCGGCCGCTGGCTCGCCAACGTCGGGATCCGTCACGTCATCGCATCCCAAGCCGTCGGAGGCTCAATCAACGACAAGCACGCCCTCGGCACCGACTCCGCCCCCCCCACCGGGGGAGGGGCCTTCCACGTCGTCATGTCCGGTGACGGATCGTCCGGCGCCCACGGCAACCCCGAGTCACATCCCGGTGCCGACGGCGGCGACTTCGAGACGGCCATCGCCGACGAAGAGCACGTCGTGCTCCACATCACCTGGGACGGCACCAGCGGACCCGCCGCCGACCGGGTCGACCTGTACTACTACACATACGCTGGCGGATGGAAGCATCTGATCCAACACAACTCGTCGGGCAACAACGCCTACAGAGGTATGTCTCTTTTCAGGCGCGAAGACGGCAACAGTCTCACCGCAGCTGACTTTGCCAACGGCGGCATGAGGGTGTTCGACGCCAACGAATACACCCTCGCCGAGATGCAAGCCGCCGGCGAGGAGATGGCGCAATGGCGCGGCATCAAGCCGTCCCTCAAAGTAGTGGAAATCGATGGGCACACCGCCGAGTTCGAGATTTGGTACAAGGATCCGGATGCCTTCAACTCCACCGGCACCGGGGCCATCACCAGTAACGTGAAGCTCAACGTGTCCGGCGGCACTGTTGCCGCCACGCTCGTCGGACCCTCAGCCACATGGAAGAACGACGTGCAATACGGAAACGGCACCCATGACCTCGGGTCGCTCCCTGTGGACATCACCGGCTGGGAAGACTTCGAGCGCATCACTGTGAGGGCAGTCTGATGGCGGCACCCGGCGAACTCACCGGAGAAACTACCTCCTCAACCGCAGGCGGCACCTCCCTCGCCATTACTCTCCCGGCCGGCACCGCTTGGAAAGTGGCGTTCATCTGCATCGACGGCCTCCACTCCGGCGATGCTGCCTGGCCCACCGGCTGGACCGGCGGGTTCACTGACGGCAACGGCAACACGCTCGGCTGGGCGAGGTCCGACAGCTCAACATCGGCCACCTCCGTCACCCCCACTTGGACCGGCACCGAACGGGCCACCGCCATCGGCGCCACCGCACCCGACGTCGACTTCGGAACCGACGACTGGACTACGGCCACCGCCGCCACCGGGGCGAGCGCCTCCCCCGACCCGCCCGACCTGACCGGGCTCACCTCCGGCGACTACCGCTTCATTCTGGTTGCCGGGCACGATCGCGGCAATAGGTCGTTCAACGGCTACCCGGAACCCGACGACAACACCGCCATAGATGACGGGTCGTCGGCTGGGACCGGTGTGGCTATAGCAACCGATGACCTCACGTCGGTTACCGGCTGGACCGAAACCACGACCTTCTCCCTCACGGGCGGCACCGGCTGGAACGCTCAAACGATCGCTATGCCCGAATCCGGTGGCGGCACCCCCGCCACCGTCACCCCTGCCGTGATCGCAGCCACCGCCACCATGCCCGGGCCGTCACTCGACGGAGCAGGGGAAACGACCCCCGGTGCCGTTGCGGCAACCACCACAGCACCGACGCCTTCCGTGGCCGGCGGCGCCGTGCTGGAACCAGTCACCATTGTCGCAACGACGACACTCCCAACCCCGCAGCTCATCGGCTCGGCCGTAGTGGAGCCCGCTGTCATCCCGGTCGTGTCGACCACCCCGACCCCGACCACAGCCGGAGCCGCCACCGCCGAGCCGGCCACGATCGCCGTGGTTGTGACTGTTCCGACTCCATCCACGTTCAACACTGACGGTGGCGCCCACTCCGCGGTACCAGCCACTATCGCTGTCGTCACCACCGCACCCACCCCGACTGTTATTGGTGGTGGCGTGGCGACCCCTGCCGTGATCGATGCCATCGCAGCCCTCCCGGCCCCCACGCTGGCGGGTGCTGGCCGTGCCGTGCCGGGCGCCATCGCAGCCAACGTCGCCGTACCGCAAGCGGCCCTCATCGGCGGCGCCGTCGTAGTGCCCGCCTCGATCGCAGCCGTCGTCACCGTCCCGATCCCCACAACCTTCAACTCAGATTCGGGTGCCGAAACGGTCACCCCCGCCGTCATCCCGGCCACCACTACGGCACCCACCCCGACAGTGGCTGGCGGCGCCGTTGTCGAACCCGGATCGATCCCCGTCGTCGTCACCGTGCCGTCACCGACGTTCAAGTCGCCATCCACGGCTGAACCAGCCACCATCGCGGCGCTTGTCACTGTGCCGACCCCGGTCCTGATCGGCGGGGCGGTCGTGTCGCCCGCCGTGATCCCGCTCATCACCACGGTGCCCCAGCCCGAGAACGTGTCCGGGCAGCTCATCGACATTTCGCAGGGCTACGAATCCGGGGGCCTGTTCCGCAACACGGCAGCCTCCCCGAAGATCCTTGCCCTCGTCGAGTTCGGCCACTCGGCGCCGGTCGGATTTACTCAGTCAGAGAATTGGGAACGAGTCTCAGGGACATTCGCCTATCCTCCAAACACACACGACATAGTGATGGCGGCGGTCCGCACCGCGTGGCTCGCCGACATCGATTCTGCCACAGCGACACTCACCACCGCCTTGAACAACGCACTCACATTCGCCGGATACCGCCGAGCGGACGGTCTCGAGATCGGCGACATCGCAGGGACAGCTACGTAATGGGCGGCAACGCACCCGACAAGGACTTTTGGGAACGGGAACGCAAACCCGACGGCGACCTCCTCGATGGGCGGGTCCGGCGCCGCATCGCCAACCAAATGCGGGTCCTCAACGCTATCCAAGACGATCCCAAGATCACCTCTGTTGCCGAGGCAGCCAAAGCGGCCGGCGTAGCCGAAGTCACCGTGCAGAAGTGGAACCGGGAAGACCCGGATTTCGCCAAGCAGTACAAGAAGGCCAAGCAGTTCCTCCAGAACCGGCGCAAAGCGCTGGCCCGTGCCCGTGACACCGACGTCGTCAAGCTCGACCACGAAGAAGTGGAGCGCCTGCCGTTCGCCGAGTGGCGCCGCCACTACACCGGACGTGGCACCCCCCGCCACCACCAGGCACTCGTCGACGCTTTCGAGGACAAGACCAACAAGCGGATCTTCATGCTCGGCCCCCCCGGCATGGGGAAAGACACCTCGGCGCTCGACATCGTCGCTCGAGAAACCTGTTACGACCAGGGGCTCCGTGTCGCCTGGATCATGGAATCGGAACGCTTCGCCGGCCGCCGTATCGAAGAGCGTCTCGACCCGTACCTGACGGACCCGAAGACGTACCGCACCGCACCACTGGGTTCCACGTCGCAAGTCCCAACAGGTTCGTTGATTGAGGACTTCGGACCGTTCAAATGGGCAAGGGGCATGGTCGACACTGACGGCAACTCGGTGCGCAAAACCACCTGGACGAAGAACGAGAAGTACTTCATTCGGGGCACCACCGACGAGGCCGAACCGAACCTGTGGGCCACTGGCCTCGGTGGTGCGCTGTACGGTGCCCGTGTCGATCTGATGGTGATCTCCGATGCCTTCACGCGGGAGAATCAGACGTCACCGACCGTGATGGAAGACCAGTTCCAGTTCATTCTCGGTACCGCCCGGTCCCGGCTCGATACCCGTGGCCGCATGGTGTTCCTCGGTACCCGCATCAAGAAGGGCGACAACTACGAGCGGCTCATGCAGCAGTACATCGGCGAGGCCCCCGTGGTGAAGCAAGAAGGCTGGTACACGAAGTACGCCAACGGCACCGCCACAGTCATCATCCCGCCGATCGTCTACAACGAAGACGGGGAGATGGAGTCGTACTGGCCCGAGGAGTTCCCGTTGCGGTCCTACTTCCAAATGCCCCCCGAGAAGGGCGAGAAGATCGGGAAACGCATCGAGATCGGCAACCTCACCATTGCCGAACAGGACGAGCTCGCCGAGCAGGGTGCGGAACGTGTCGACGGGCTCCTCGACATCAAAGAGGACCTCAAGGGCACTGACATTTGGGCCTCGTCCTACGAACAGAACCCACCCGAAGACATGACGGGAGACTTCAATGACGCCGTGCTCGAGAAAGCGCTCGACGAGACCCGCACCTATGGTGTGTGGAACCCCTCGGAAGTCACCTTTGTCGGCGCCGATCCGGCTCGTGTTGGCGGCGCAGCGTGGACAGCTATGGCCGTTGACCGTTCGATGGGAACGATGACGGTTATCGACTGGTTCTTCGGGGAACGACTCGGCATTCAGGGCATCAAGTCGAAGCTGATCTTGTGGCCGCTGGAGCGGTTCCGGCCGCTGTGGTACGCCTATGAGGTCAACAAGGAATCGGCTGTGCTCGACGACTCCATCATCAAAGAGGCGTTCACCGATTTCGCCACGTCGCTGTACCGGCATCAGACGCACGCCGGTAACCGGTCCCGCGGCCACTTGTCGGTGTCGGCCATGTCGTTCCTGATGCGCTCCGGTGTGTTGCGACTTCCGGCCATGACCGCCGAGGACCGCAAGAAGTCCGAACGTCTGTTCGAGTTCTTCAAGAACTTCGACGCCCGCTCCCACGCTGAGGGCCGCTCCCGTCCCGGCCAGAAAGGCCATCAGCCCGATGACCCGGCGCTGGCGACATGGGTATGCTCCATCAAAGCGTACGACTTCCTCGAAGGTGCGTCGGGCGCCAAGGTCGACGTTCGCAGTCCGGTGCCTCAGAGCGTTCGCAAGAAGTGGGAACGGATGCGGCGGCGACAAATAGCAGAAAGAACCGGCGAAGACCAGTATCCTTTGCGCCACGAGCAGCCGAAGATGACCGACGTCGCCCTGTTGTTGGCGAGTGGAGAACAGTAAGTGCCCACAACCGCAGACATTTCCGAAGCCAGACAGCACGGCGCACGTCAGCATCAGGCGTGGAAGAAGCAGATTGCCATAAACAACGCCACCGGGGCGGGGAACTGGCAGGTGCTTTGGGACGACGACACTGTCGAACACTCCGACCCGCTCGTCGAGAACATCTACTCAGGTTCGTTGCAAGACAAGGTCTATTCCGCAGCGTCGGCGCTGCCACAGATGCGGACGTTCCCCGCGAGGGGCACACGGCAGGACCGTGGGGAACGCTCCGCCGAGAAGCGGCGCCGCATCTTCGAGTCGTACTGGACCCGCAGCCGCCTCGAGAAGACGATCCAAACCCTGTACTTCGACTGGTTCAACGCAGGGGCCGCTTACACGGTGCCGTGGGCCAACTGGATCCACGCCACCGAACCTCGCCTCACCTCGCCCGGCGAGCGGTTCCCGTTCTTCATGCGGATGCACCCCATGTTCGCCTACCCGCTGTCACATGACTCGCTCGGCTCTTTGACGGAGATCCTCGTGGCTCGGAAGCGGCCGCTCGGTGCCATGAAGAAGGAGTACGGCCTCAACCACCCCAACATCAAGGCGATCGAGTCTCAACTTCCACTCAAGGGTAAGGAGGCGGACCGGGAGCTTGTTGAGGAGCTGTGGTTCTTCGACAAGACCCACTGGGCCGTAGCCATCGGCACCAGCGTTGACCACATCACATTCGATCAACGCAACCGTTTCATGCAGATTCAACCTCAAGTAGGGGGTGAGGGTCAAGTGATCGGCTGGCTCGCCGATCCCGTGAAGCACCAGCTCGGAGTGTGTCCGGTGGTGGAAACGAAGCGCGCCACCCATGACGGCGAGTACCGGGGTGCCCTCGAGGACGTCATCCCGACGTTGAGGGTTGCGCAGAACATCATGGCGCGCCTCCTCGACGACATCGACATGTCGATCTACGCCCCCACAGTACTCGAGAACATCAAAGACCCTCACAAGTACGGTCCGGGCGCTGTACTGGAAGGCACCGGGGAAGGCACCGCACGCATTGAGCGGGACCGGCCGCCGGTCAACTTCGAGGCCCAGCAAACCGTCGCCGCCATGCAGGACACGGCCCGCCGACAGGCAGCGTGGCCGCCACAACGGTCCGGCAACCCGGACGCATCCATTGTGTCAGCGAAAGGTGTTGTGGCGCTGGCTGGCACCTTCAACGTGGAGCTCGCCACCGCCCAGGGCGACATTGCTTTCGGACTCCAAGAGATCACGGCCCGCACCGCGGCGCTCGACGAAATCCACTGTACCCCAGAGGTGGGACAGAAACGCATCGACGGGGTTGAGGGTGACAAGCAGTGGTCCGAGAACTACAACCCAGGCACCGACATCAACGGTGACTACCGCCTCATCGTGTCGTACGGTGAGAACGCCGGGCTGGACCGCCAGAACCAGTTGGTGCAGGACGCCACCGAGCTCGGCCAGGGCACCATGTCTCGGCGTCAGTTCATTGAGCGGCGTGGCCGTGACGCCCTCGCCACCGAGCGGGACATCCTCATCGAACAGCTCACCGACATCTACATCCAGCAGGTCCTGCCGTTGCAGCTCACCCAGCAGGACCCGGCCGTGCTCGAGTTCCTCGACGCCATCGATTCGGACGACACCACCACCCGTGGTGCCGTGTTGAAGGCGCTCCGTGACGCCCAGGTCGTGGCGGAACGGCAGGCGGCGCAGCAGGCCGAAGCGGGAGGTGCCCCATTTGACGCCCTCGGTGCGATACAATCGCTCCAGTCGGGCGGTATCCCCGGTGTCTCCCCCGGACTCCAGAACGCTCTTCCGGCCAACATCAGTCGACTCAACGCAGAGGTCGCCCCAGGCGGCACCGCAACATAGGAGAAACACCACATGGGCAAGCCAGTTGTTCGCCCCCCGATGGGACCCGAACTCGACGAACCGTTCGTCACACTCACCACGACCCGCTGGGCCAACCAGGGCTGGACACCGCACGGGTTCGCTTACACGATCCGGTTCGACGAGGCCGGCGATGCCACCGTGCTTGAGCGGCATTTCCAACTGTGGATCGGCCTCGACGGCGCCTTCGAGCAGGGCCTGCTCGTCAACGGCGGCGTGGTCGACCCGGACGACGCCACCGCAGCCCGCGAAGCCGACAACGCCGAGAAGAAGCGACCACCGCTCGGCGACGAGCCAGAGAACACCACGAGTGCCACCTCAAACGAAAATCCAGGGCTCATCACCCGCTTCCTGAACAGGGACTAGAACATGGCCGCCGAGGACCTCGTCCCAAAGGGGCTACCCCACGGTGAACGACAGCGAACAGTCCAAGCCATGCGTCGCGCCGGATTGCCGACTTCCACAAGCCCAAGTGAAGCACCTGGCGTACTGCCGGAAGCACGTCGACCTGTTTCTCGTCGCCGGCCTTCTTTTGACGCCCTCGCGAACCGCAAACCGCCCGGCCCCCCCGGAATCACGGCCAACGGCGGGCTGACCCCCGTCCAGTCGCCGATCCAGTCGTTCCGACAGAAGGCGCTCGGGTCCAACAACCCGCTTCTCGCTGAGATCGGGAGAGTCCTCTCGGAGTACCTGTGACCGATAGAGAGTTCGCCGTAACGGGTGTGCCCGGCGAACTCGACCTCGAAGAAGAAGTCACTGGAGTCCCGTCGACGTCGCCCATCTCGGACGTCATCACCGAACCGGAACCATCACCTTTCCAGACGACGATCGCACCGTATGCACCCCCGGTGCGGCCGACACCGCTCGGCCCGGCGCCGTCGACACCGCTCACTACCTCCGATTTCCAGATGATCCAGGCGAGCTTGTACTTGATGGATCCGTCGCTGATCGGCGACGAGGACCGCACCGCCAAGTTCGTCAACCGGTTCGCTGAGGCGTATTACGACGGCAGCCCCGAGCTCCTCACGATGCTGTCGATAGATCCGCAACGGGCCCTGGGGCTCGCGAACGAGCAGTACCTCGAGCAAACCATGGTAACTGCGGCCGGTGACGAGACACCGCCGCAGGAGGCCCTATACCGGGCGATGCACGAAACGTATGCCCGCCAGTACGGCCAGGTCTTGACAGCCGGGCAGCTCCTCAACGACGCCGAGGTGCTACGTGGGGCCTGGGAAGCGACGTCACTGAACGTCACCCCAGCAGCGGTCGGGAACTTCGGCATCGAAGTCAACGGGTCAACAGTGGAAGGCATCGAGGCCCTCCCGATCGAACAGGTGCGTGCCCTGGAAGAGATTGAGGGACGCGGAGTCGTGTGGGCCACCCAAGGTGCAGATTTGGCCTTGGCGGTCTCCGAAGCCACCGACGGTCCCACGTTCCGCGCCCTCATCCGCCTCGACCCGAACACCACGATCGCCGATCACGCCGACGTGGTGCGGGCGTACATCATGGCCCGCTCCGGTCTGGCACACACCATCGACGAGGACTCCGACGAGCTGCCCGGCCCGCAGACCGTGTGGGGCGCCATCACCGAGCAGGCCGGCGACCTGCTGCGCTGGACCGAGGATCACGGGGCCCGACCGGCGTATGAGGTGGTCACGAACGAGATCATGCGGCAGGCGTTCGGCATCACCAACACAGAGCAGATACTCGACGCTCAGGCTGCTGGCCGGGAACAGCAGTACCTTGATTCGCTTGCGGGGGCGCACAAAGCGGCCGCCTCCGATGAGGCCATCATCGCCGCGGTCGCCACCCAGTTCATCGGCGAGGGGTCTTCTCAGGGAAATGCCCTGGTCATGGCGATGGACGCCTGGGCAGCCCTGCCCGAAGCTGACAAGGTCACGCTCAAAGAATCTCTGTTGGGGGAGTTGGATTCTGAGGAGGCGTTGCGGAAGTTCCGTGAACTCGAAGATGACCGCACTGTGCTCGGCACCCTTGTCGAAGACATAGCTCTCCCCCGCGCCATGGCGATCTTTGAGGCGTGGGATCGTGTCGCCCATGGCATCGGCGTATTCTTCCTTGACGCCACCGCGGGGATTGCCGAAGCCGTAACCGGCGACGGACCCATCAACCCGGTGACGATCGTCACGAACGCCGTTGGCGAAGCCCTCGACAACAAGACCGTCTCACAGTTCTACGACATGGATCCGGAGTCGGCCGCAGCTCAATGGGTCGACATTGGCGGGTCCATCATCTTCGACCCGTTGACGTGGGCAACCCCTGGCGGCAAAGCCGGGTGGCGAGCCTTGACCCGTGCCATGAATGACCCGGCGCTGGCACAGCAATGGGTGTATGGGCGCAACGAGCTCCGGTCCCTGGCCCGCAACCTCGTAGACGGTTCCAACCCGCAAATGGTTGAACTGTTCGGCACGGGGCTGTCGCCCGATGCCCTTGTGCGGCTGTGGCAGATCGGCGGCGATGAGTTCACGGACCTGGCGGCACGCAAAGCCGCCACGAAAGAGGTCCTCGACACGCTCGTTGCCAACACCCCCGCCAACGGTGGGTTCTGGGTACCAACCGGCCCGGCCGCCATTCCGCTCCGGCAAGGCGTACAGGGCCTCTCGAAGTTCCTGGCAAACATGGACATCGCAGACAACGCCGCCGTCGAGAAGGTGGCGACCATGCTTACCAAGTCGAGCACGCATCGGGCTATCCGTACCGACGACGCCTTCTTCCTCGACGATGCTATTCGACTCGTTACGACCCGGTTCCCCACCCAGGCGGACAAGTTCCGTGGAGTTATGGACGAGCTCGTCAACGTGTGGAAAGCCTTCCGGGGCGACTCGGCGGATCTCGTCGCCGCCGTCACGGCCCGTTCCGAGTCGGTGAGTCGGGCGACCCGCGCTGTCCGACAGGCCGCCGACGCCACACAGGTCCCGATGCTGCGCAAAGAGCAGGCAGCCCTCCGCCAAGCCATCTTTCGCCAGCAGGCGTTGGCCGGCACCGCAGACTTCGACCAGGCTGTGGTCGACCAACTGACGAAGGCGAAGCAGAGCATCGATGACCTGCTGGCAGAAGGGGAGACGACGTTCGAGCGGCTCGCCCTCGACGAAGCGGCCCTCCGAAGGGAAGCCCTCTCCCTCAAACACGAACTCGATTTTGCACAATCAGCGGGAGATCGGAACCTACTGCGCAACTGGGTCGATTCATTCATGGACGACTGGGCCGACGACCTCGGTATCCCCGTCCTCGAGAACGGTCGGCGGGCCTGGGATCTCGTCAGCGACTTCGCACGGACAGGCGTCGGCCAGGAGCGGCCGTTCCTCAACTTGGCGCCGTTCGGTGAAGACGCCACTGACGCTGCCCGTGCCGGTCTCGGTGCGGCAGCTCGGGAGGCCGTGCTCCCCGTGTCACCGATGGAACTTGTGGCGTACGGCGCCCTCGGTGGCGACAAGTTCAGCGCAGTGAGAAGCGTTCTCAAAAACCAGGCGGTGCAGAAGACGCTCAACAACATGCAGTACGTGTTCTCCGCCTCGGTACTGCTCAACGCCGTCACTCCATTCAAGGCACACCTCGACGAAGTGCTGCGGTTCTACTCCAGCACCGGCCAGATCGGCCGCTCCCTTGCGGCCACGGGGTCGTTCATCGGCCGGCGGGGCGGCTCATCGGCCGGCACCCAGTACGGCCGCGAGATGGGCAACCTCGTTGCGTTGCGTGATTCTGCGTGGGATGTGGTTACAAATCCGAGAGGTACTCGGGGCGCCCTGTCTCGAGAGTTCTTCGAGGCCGCCGAGCGATGGGTCAACGGTACCCTCGTGCAGTCACCCACGTTGCAGGCGTACGCCCGTGCCCTGGCGACCGAAGCAGACGAGGCGTCCGCTGTGGCGGCGTTCGCCCAATGGTTCGAGGAGTCGGGTCGTCAAACACTGCGACGGATCCGACCCAACGGCGACGAAGTCGATGCCCGGTTTGTGTGGGACACGATTCAGAACTCGCTTGGGGTGTTGCGGGCCGATGCGGTGCGGAACGGCGACGAGCTCGTCGAAGCCATCCTGAAGGCAGCCGCCAACAACGAGCAGATCACGAACCACGGACTCATCAACGCAATCGGCCGTGTCCCAGCGCAGGTGCAGTCCCGCGACTCCGTGTTTGGCAAACTGTTTAACGTCATGTTCGGTGGCCCCGGTGCGCGCCGCGGTGCCGTGTTCTTCGACCACTACCGCGAGTCGTACATGGCGATGCACGCCAACCGTGCCGATCTCCTAGACGAGGCGGCGCTTCTGCGAGGAGGGTTTGCCGAGTCGCCCGAAGCTGCCCGTGCCATGATTGCCGCAGGGCGCACATCACCCGACGTGCAATCGGTTCTGAGCGCTCAAAACCTCGTGCTCCGCTCGGATCTGGAGGACGCCGCAACCCGGTGGGCCGCCCAGAGAGCCGACGACCTGATGTTCTCTGTCGCTGCCTCATCGGTGTTCGGTCGTCGCTCGACCCGATTGTGGCCGTTCGGGCGAGCGACGATCGACTTCGTCGACTACTGGTTCCGGCAGCTGTCGGCCCCGACGCAGATTCGGTTCGGCCGCACCGTCAAGGACGTGCCGGGCGTGCCGTTGAATCTGCGGATCCTGTCCCGCATGTCGAAGGTCACGACACTCGACGACGACCCGGAGACATTCGGCGATCAGCCGAGAACACCCACCTGGCTCGCCAACACGTTTACATTCTTCCCAACATCGCTCGACGAGCAGATGGTCATTAACAACGTACCATCACTTGGGCCGCTGCCGACGTGGCTCATCAACTGGCTCCCAGAGGACGATCCACGTCGGCGGGCCGTAGAAGTCATCAACCCCGCTGGTGATGTGTTTGCGGACTACACGAACGACGACGTCATGTCGGGCTTCTCACATCTCGTCGATGCGTTGCTCCCAACGTCCGGGCGGTCCATCCGCTCCAACGCTGCCGCGATGGCCGCTTATGTCGCCGCCATCTCTGGGCAGTTCGAGCCAACCGAGGTGTCACGCATCTTCAACGCCATCGTGGCCGAATCGGAGCCGCCGTTCCTGCGAGACAACTTGGCGCTCCTCGAAGCCGAATGGTTCGCCGAGACATCGAGCCTCGGCGTCCCGAACGCTTTCGCTTTCAACCCGTCGATTCAGGGCGAGTCGATCCCGGTGGCGGCACTCGAAGTGATGATGGAGGAGGCGATGCGCTCCGGGTATCAGCGCAACATCCTCAACCAGTTGCAGCGCAACATCGGCGGCCCGACACAGTACGGATCTGACGCACAGTACGCAACGCTCTATGCGGGGGTGCGAGACGTCATCGACGCTTGGGAAGAAGCCGGCTGGGTAACCCCAGGACTGGCCGACGACTTCCGCCTCACAGCCCTGGAGGTCGCCCCCGCACTAGATGACGACGAGCGGGTCGACCCGTCGAAACTCAACGCCTTCGCCGACGTCGCCTCCGACATCATCAACCTGCCAGGCATCCCCGACTTGGAGAAAGCCAAGCTGTTCATCGATCACCCCGAGTTGCTCGCCAACCTGGCGTCCTCGTGGGAGGTCGTGCCCGAGCTAGTGCCCGACGAGTGGGCACACGCCGTTTCCGGCACAAGGGTCGTTGCGCCATTCGGCCCAGCTCGGGACGAAGTCTTCGCGGCGGGGCGGGACGGCGGCTGGGTCGTGCTGCGTGACAACAGTGACGTCTTCTTTGACCGTCACGCCCGCGCAGCACGATTCGCCGCCGATTACATCCGAGGCGTCTGGGAGGAAGCCGTCCCGATCCCTTGGTCGAAGGGGCGCCTCAATCAAACCGAAGCTGGGTCCGTCGTGACCATCCCGGCCGACTGGGAACACTTCGACAGACTGGCACGCATCGGTGTCAATTTCCCTGACGTGTGGCGCAACGAGGACGGATCCGTCACTACCACGCTCGGCGAGCTGAGGGAGCATCTCGGCGCCCAGCAGGACCGGTTCGACCTGGACGTGTCGCTACCGACTGCGGTCGCCGCCAAGCTGAGCAACCTGTCTGCGCCGGCCTCGAGCCAAGCCATTGCCGACGCCGCCGAAGCGCACGGCTGGACCGGTATTGAGTGGACACCCCAGTCCGACGTCAACTTCTACGGCCCTGGGCTCGTGGAAGACATCCAAGAGCAGAACCGCCTCGCCAAGAAACTCTTTGGTTGGGACAACCCGTCAGAGTGGGAGAACGTCACCCTCGACAACGGCGCAGAGTTCAACGCCGACGAAGTGAAGGAATGGTTCCGGCAACGGTTCCGTGTATCGGTGCTCCTCAACCCGAACTTCACGGTCGGCGACTACAACCGTCATTTTGCACGGGACTACGGCGACCTCAACTGGGAGGCTCCCGAACCGCCCCCAGTGGCGGAACTGTCGAACGCTGTCACCACCGAAGACGCCAACGAAATCTCTGTCATCGACGGTGACACGCTGGTCGCCCACGCTGCCGACGGTACGCCGCTGTACTTCCGGCTACTTGGCCTCAACGCCCCCGAGCAGGGCCAGGCCGGATACGGCGAGGCGTCGATCACGCTGCGGCGACTCCTCGACCAGGCGGGCACGATCACGATCGGGCAGTTCCAGCCGGAGCTGTTTGGCACCACACAAGAGTTCCGCACACAGGATGCCGGCATCGTGGTCGACAGGGAACGTGTGTTCGCTTGGCTGTATGTCGACGGCGTTCCGATCTATGATCCTTCTGTGTTCACCGCCACAAACCCCCGAGGCACCCCCGGTGTCGAATCCGAAGTACCGGACTACTTCGGATACCTGAACGCTCAAGTAGAGGGTGAGGTGTCGTAATGCCAGACCCGTTCAAGTGCGATGGCTGCCACTCCGGTGATTGGGCCGACTTCGATCATTTCTGCGATGTCCTTGACGTACAAACCCATGAGTTGGCCCAGGCGTTTGCGGCGTGGCTCGGAGGGAAAATCGGCTGGGACGGCGAGTACGGGGAGGTTGCGTAATGGGCCTTCTCACCCCCACCATCCTGCTCGACCCTGGGCTGATCGATGCCGTCGGCTTCCAGAACGACGATGCCCCCACCACGCTGTTCGAGATCACGGCACCCGAGGAGGACGGTCCAGACCCGTTCGTGCCGGACTCACCCTTCGTGCCGTCAGGGTCATGGTCCTCGGCCGACCCTTTCAACTACAACGCCGCAGTCGACTGGGCCAAAAACTCTTTCGGATTCACCTCCACCACAGACATCAAGGGCCGCCTCAACCTCGCAGCCGCCAACTTCCTGTCCGAAAACGGCCGGTGGCCCACGTTCACCGAGCTCGTTCAAGGGACCAATGTCGTCGGGTACCTCCAGACCCTGGCCTCCGGCACGCCATTGCTTCCCCCGATGTTTCGTGTCGACGGCCGGGTTTGGGTCAACGACCCCCTGACCGGACCCCAGGTGCTCAGCGAAGGCATCCTCAACCAGGACCCAGGGTTGATCGATCAGCTCCTCGAGTCCGGCGCTCTCAACAACTCGGGTGTCATCTCGGAGCAGTTCATCAACGTGCCGGCGTGGTCGACTCCCGAGATTCAGCAGATCCTTGCGTCCCTCTCCCCAGTGCGGCGATCAGGTGGAGGTGGTCGGCGCGGTGGGGGCGGAGGCGGGCGCACGCAGCTCGTTTTCGACAGGGATCAGCTCGTGCGTCAAGCCTCCGATTTCCACAGGGAACTTCTGTTCGAAGACCCGACCGGGGTTGAAGCCGTCGTCGATGAGTACATGAACGAAGCGAACTCGTTTTGGATGACGGAAGGCGGCCAGAAGGATTTTCAGACGTTCCTGCTGGGCCGGCTCGAAGCGACGTCCCGGTACAAGGAGCTGTACCGCAACAAGCCCGACTTCATGTCGGCACCCGAATATCTCAACCAGTTCATTGGCACGGTGGGCCGGTTCGGCCTGTCATCGGACACGACCCGTGGCCTCGTTGAAACGGGTGCCCGTTTCAACATCTCGCAGGCCGCCCTTGCTGAGCGCACCGAACGGACCCGTGAAAACAGGCTGCGTACGCAGGGCACGTTCAGCCAGAAGTTCGCCAATCAGCTCAACCAGTTGGGAGCATTGGGACGATGACCGCCCCACCCATTTCGGAACAACCCGACACCGGGACCGGTGAAGACCAACTCGGCGGTCTGATCGTTGGTGACGTCGGGTTCGCTGACGCCCTCACCAACGCCGGGGCCCCGCAGGAACTCATCGACCTGCTTGTCTTCATCACTACCACGTTCCAGTCGGTTTCGTTCTCCGAAGCCGACATTCTGGGCTGGATTGATGAGGCCAACAATGCCGGGGTCGACGGCAACCGCACCCTCGACCAGCTCCGCTCCGACATCCTGTCGTTCCGGGTCGGTGAAGACACCATCAAGGCTTGGTACGCCCAGCAGACAGGTGAAGCGGTAGAGAACATTGATGACGCCACCATCGGGGGGCTACTCGACGGGACGATCACGTTCTCGAGCGTGATCGCAGATTCCGAGCAGCCAAAGGTGGTGTTTGAGGTAGGCGGCGGCGACCTCGCCGATACCCCAGGGCCAGTCGGAGGTGCCGGGACGGTGATCCCGTCGGGCGCCTCGCTGGTCAAGGTCACGAACCCGCTCGGCTCCGACGCCGATGCCCTCTACTTTCTGCAATACAACGTGTTTGGCGTTTCGATCGCCTACGAGGTCGGTGACGAGGGGGAGCTCGAAGCGCTGTTTCCGGGTGGTGTGGCAGACTTCGACTCCCTCGTCACCTTCGACGGCGCCCAGTTCGACGAGTCGTCGATCATCACGGTCGGCCCGCTCGACGAGATCATCGGTGCAGACGAATCGCTGCAATCCATTTTCGAACGTGACCTGGCTGCCCTCGGCCTCGAAGGTGTACCGGACTGGATCCTTGAGGACGACACCGCCTCCGCTCTCATGGTGCTGTCCATCCAAGAAGGATGGTCGGCTGCCAGGACCGCCAACGAGCTCGCCGGCACAGCGGCTTTCCAGGAGCGGTACGGCGCATTCGATGCGGTCGCTACGTTCCTGGGTACCGACGACCCGTTGGCGGTCACCGAGGTGTATCAGCAGTGGGAGGGCCAGTTGCGCGCCTCGCTGTTGGCTATCCGTGGCCCGCAGACCGACGTGTCGGATGAGTATTTGACGGAACTCATCAGCACCGGCTGGTCGCCGGAACAGATCATCCCGGTGTTGACCGCCGAGATGGATCTGTTCGACAACCCCGACCATCTCGACCAAACGAACGCCATCTTGGAGTCGTTCGGCCTGGCACCGGTCGACGAGGACGGGTTCATCGACATTCTGACCGGGACTGCACCGTCAGACATCTATCAGGCTATCAACGCTGCGCTCCAGCTCCAATCGTTGACGGACGCCGGAGTCGATATCGACGCTGAGTTCGTGGCCGCCTTGGGTGGCGTGCCAGACGAAGGGGTCGTATCTGGCGATGCCTTCTCTGATGCTGCGAAAGAGACGGCCCTGTTGATTGCCCGCAACTTCGGGGCCCTCCAAACGGAGCAGTTCGGACTCACCCAAGAGGATCTTGTGTCTGTCATCTTCGGGCAGAACAACCCGGAGACAGGCAAGACAGCGGCCGAGATCGAGCAGTCGCTGCAATCGATCCAGCGCACGTTCGCAGCCCAAGCCTCCGGGTTCTCCGGTGCTACGTCGTTCCTGAATGAAGCCGGGGAGCTGCAAATCGCAGGGTTCCAAAACCTGTGACCTACAATGAGAATACCTCTCAGGGGCTAGCCCGCCTTGAGAGCGAAGTGAATCGGGCATTTGACAGGGCACCGCACTCCCTCTGTGCGGGGCGAAACCCACAAACGAGGCGTAGGTGGAAACAACCATGACAGAAGGCTCGAACTCCAACGCAGATGAGGCCCTCAAGCGAGTGGTCGAGGAGCGTGACAAGGCCAGGCAAGAGGCAGAGGTGCTCGGCGCCAAGCTGATCGACCTCGACGCAACTCGAAAAGCAGAGACGTTCTTCCGAGACAAGGGAGCGACAGACCCGGCGAAGGCGGCAGAGTTCGCCCTCCCCCATGTTCGCACCCTCGACGGAGAGGACTTCAATGCGAAGCTCGAGGAGCTTGCCCCCATGTTCGCTACCGCTGCACCCGCCGAACCGGCCGAGACGCCGCCGACGGCAGCGACCACGGAACCGACTGCGCAACCGGCAGCGCCAATCCCCTCCCCAGGGGGAGACGGCACCCCGGTCGGCACGGTGACGGAGAAGCTGACGCTCGCCAGCGACAAGGTCCAGGCCCTCATTCGCAACAACGATGGCGCCGCATTGCAGGCACTCATCGATTCCGGGGAACTCGAGCCTCGGTACCAAGACCCCGGCCCCCGGAACGCCGGGATGGCACCCAGGGGTCTGTAACCTCAAAGGAGGTGAGCGGTGGCGAATGAGATCACACAGTCAAGTCTTAACGGCTTTCTGTCGTACGACTATTGGCTGATGCGTGACGCCATCGTTGAGGCCGCCTACGACGTGTTCTCCATGAAGCAGCACGTCATCGGCAAGAGCCTCGCAGGCATTCCGTCGAATGCCGCTCGATTCACGAAGTACCCGAAGCTGACCGCTTCCGCATTGACGGACGGTACGGACCTGACGGCAAACACGGCGTTCACGCCGACGCAGAACACCCTCACCGTTGGTGAGGCCGGCCTCAAGCTCACGCTGACCGACCTCGCAGACAGTGGCGGCATCGTCGGCATGATGGAGTACGGCCGCAACGCCGGACTCGCCGTGGCAGAGAAGATCACCGGCGACCTCGTCGCTCTCGGTGCAGGCTTCTCCACGTCGGAAGGTACGACCAACGTCGACCTGACGGAGCAGGTTTTGCTCGACACGACCGCTGTGCTCCGTGCTGCGAACATTCGTGGCCCGTACGCTCGTGTGCTGCACCCGGACTCCTACTACAAGGAGCTCATCGGTGACATCGGCACCACGTTCAGCGCCCTTGGCAACACGGGTGGCATGGTGCGGTCCGAGTCGAACGACCTGCCCGGTTCGGGCGACAGCGGCTTGGTCGGCAACCTGTTCGGACACGAGACGTTCATTTCGTCCCAGGTGGGCGAAGACGGCTCGTCCGACAAGGAGAACTTCATGTACGCCAAGAACCAGGCTCTTGGCTACGTGGAGCGCTGGCCGATTCGGGTCGAGATCGAGCGTGACGCCTCGCTCCGTGGCGACGAGATCGTCGTCACCGCCGCATATGCGGTCGGTGAAGTCGACGACGCTGCGGGCGTGCGCATCATTTCCGACGGCGCATAACCGAACAACAAGAAACAGGGACGGGGGGCTTCGGCCCCCCAACCCGAAAGGACAGCAATGTCAGACGACACCACCGCAGACACCACCCCAGCCCCGGAGGAACTCGACGCCGCTTTGGCGCGAGTGGCGGAACTCGAAGCCGAGATTGTCGATCTCCGGGCAGACAACGAGAACCTCGAGGGCAGGCTCGAAGCCGAATCGAACGTCGTGGACGTGTCACACCTCTTCCTCGGTGACGACCGCTCCATCCTCGACGACGAGGAGCGGTTCCCGTCCTCGATGTGGCGCGACCTTGCCACCCACAAGATCAAGGCGTTCAACCGCAAGGAACGCATGGCCGGCGGTGTCGCCCTCAACCCAAACGACCCGCAAGATCTCCAGCTGTTCATCGACGAGGTGAAGGACGAATACTGGGGCACTCGTCTCGGGATCGTGAAGCAAGGCGAGTGGCGTCGCTCCCTCAAGCTCGTCGCCCCCTACTCCACAAAGGACCACATCGTTATCGTCGGCGTTCCGTACGAACCGCAGGTGAATAACATCGCCGGCTCGAAAGCTGACGGGATTGTGACGTACACGAACAAGGGCTTCAAGATGCCCGACCCGTTCATCTGCCCCGCCAAGCCGTGTTTCATGGCTGCGGCTAAAGGCAGTGACGGCCGGTTCCTGCACGACACGTATTGCTCCGAGGAGCACCGCGCACTCATCGAAGGCGACCGGCGACCGCAGGCCGCACCGGGCCAGTGGTCCGCTGATGCCCTCCCGTTCGTCGGTATCGGCGCTAGGGGCTGACAATGGCGCGGGTAGCCCGAGTTGAGGAGATCGGCGGCGAAGACCTCGACAAGTGGCGAGGCAATCTGCCGAAAGGCAACCAACGAGTCGTTCTTCACGAAGGCACGTCGGAGCTACCTGAGGTCGACAAAGACGACAAGGGCCATGCGACGCTGCCCACAAAGCGGCAGGGGCCAATCCAGATTGCGGACCCCCGCAAGGTGCGGGAATCCATGGAAGCCGACTTGGCGATGTGGGTGCGCTCCGATCCGCACGCCATGATGCTGATGCGTGCCATCATGCGGAACAAGCCTGAGGGGCAGCATCTTACGAACGACGAGCTCGACGCCAAGATCGAAGAGTGGTTGCGTGAAGCTGGGCGCACCGCCACCGAGAACGCCTACAAGCATCAGGGCTACGACAAGGGAACGAACCTCGACGTACAGGACAAGGGGATATGGCTACCCTCGCAGCGCTGAGAGAGCAATGTCGGCGGTCCCTGTTCGGGATGCCGCAAGTGGAGCGACCCAAAGAGGACACCATCGACGGTGCCATCAATGGGTCCGCCACGTCGGTTGACGTCGACAACCCTGACCTGTGGGCTCGGGGCGACATCCTCGAGTTTGCCAGCACCGCCGACACAGCAGGGGAGCAGGTCATCGTTGACGGCGTGTCTGGGTCGACGCTGACGATCCGCCGCGCCTACAACGGGACGACCGCTGCTTCTCAGTCGGATGGGGCTGTGGTGCGGAAGAACCCGGACTTCTCCGAGCTGGACATCAACGACCTCATCAACGAAGTGGTCGACATGGAGCTCGCCGACCATGTGTGGTCGTGGCACAGCGGCACCATCACCTATTCACAAGCCACCGAGACGTATGCTTTGCCGGCCTACATCTACGACGTGTGGCGCATCTTCCAATACGACTTGAACGGCGAAGCCGGGTATCACGACCTGCCGGAGACGGCATGGCAGGTGAAGCAGCAGATGCCGACGGCCATAGTCGCTAACGAATACTCCGTGCATCTCCGGCAGGATGCTGTGTACGACCCGTCTGACACCGTGTATTACACGGGTCTGCGGCGCCCCAACTCAGCCGACCTCGCCAACCTTGACACCCGCCTCGAGCCCCTCATTGTGTGGGGCGTGCTCGGCAAGGCCGCGCCACGTCTGCGTGCGTTCGGTCTGCGGCGCAACCCACCTCGGCAGGACACGTCACGGTCGGCCGACACGTCCGACGTCTACCGCTTGGGTATGCAAGAGTTTCTGCGGCTCCGCACATCGCATGAGAAGGTGCTGCGGTCCGAGGTGCAGCAACCGAAACGCTTTGTCCCGAGGCAGCGACGTAGGCGGATCTGATGGCTGTTCGTGAACGTGCAGCCACTATCGCAGGGCTCGACGTCAATCTGGCGCGGTGGCGGCCCCGACCGTATCTGCGTCGGGAACGAGCCATCCTGCCCGATCGGCAGGACATTCCCGGCGACCAGGGCAAGATCCAAGCGGACGCTGAGCGGCGCCTGTGGCACATCAATTCGTGGCGTGCCGGTGAAGGTGAGGAGCTGTGGCGGGACGGTGCCGACGCTTACAACATTTCCGATGGGGCCCGCCCCAAGTATCAGGGCGAAGGCGTTATCTTGACGGCGCCGTCGTCAACGACCCAGTATTCCGGTGCCGACGCCGAGATCACTGTGTTGGGGTTGGCGGACGGGAAACTATGGGGCGCCTTCGGCGACGTCACCGACAACCGCCTCTATCAGTGGGACCCGTCCGGGCTCGACTGGGGTACCCGCTGGATCCATGCCGTAACCGGTGAACCCACGTCGATCGCCGAGGGCCACAACGGCAAGCTCTACATCGGCAAGTCGGGTGGCTCGATCGCCGAATTCAACTACGACACCCCCGCCTTTGCGGTGCATGTCACAACCGGCGGCACAGTGTTCTCCGCGGTTCCGACCTATGTGACAGACCACAACGGGGTGCTGTACGCCCTCAACGACGAAGACCTTTACACCGTCGACAAGACTGCGACCGACACGGTGACGCTGGTCGCTGACGTCACGTCGGAAGCGTCGGCGTGGACCATACCGTGGGCGCAGAACCGGCTCACGTCATCGGACGTGGGACCCGTGTGGGTGCAGCGCACCGAGAACGGCGACACGTTCATTCACGAATACAACGCTTTCACCGCCACGCATTCCATCATCGGGAAACTGTGGCACGCCTTCGCTTTCCCGTATTCGATCGCTGTCGGTGGTGGCTTTATCTTCGTCGCTTACCGGGTGGCGTCGGCGCACACGGAACCCGGCAAAGGCTACGTGTATTTCCAGCGGGGCGGGCAGCGGGGCGTCATCGGACCGTTCCGAGCACCGTCCGGCACGACCGCCAACGAGTCTCTTCAGATCGCCGGTACCTTGGGCGACGACCTGATTCTGCATTACGACGACCGGTTGTGGACGTACAACCTGTCGTTCGGTGGGCTCAGTGTCGCTGCCAACCATGTCAGCACCGGGGCTGGCGAGTGTGCCAAGGTGTTCGGCAACCAGGTGTTTGTGGCCGGTATCGGTGCATCTGACATGGTGGAACGCACCGACATTGACGCCTACGACACGTCGGAGGGCACGCTGGATAGCGGCCGATTCGACATGGGCTATCCCGGAATCGACAAGGTGTTGACCAAGATTGTGGTCACAGCCGAGCCGCTCCCCGCCAACACCCAGATCGAGGTGGCCTACTCGATTGAGGGTGCCGCTTTCGTGACCGTATCTGACACGTGGGACACCGACAACGAAACGTCCCACACGTTCACGGTATCTACGTCCGGGTCATCTGTGGTGGGTAAAGACTTCGAGATCCGCTTGCTGTTGAATTCGACGGACTCGTCCGCCACCCCGACTGTCAAGTCGGTGACAGCGGAAGCCATTTCTGCGGAGTCCCGCACCGAATATCAGCTCGAAATCGATGCCGGTTCGATCGGTGACGGCGACCGGGCCACTGCCGCAGCGCTCGATACTCTCGCTACGTTGGCGGCGACCCGCACCTTGACGACGTTCGTGGATCCGTGGGGCACTGTTGAGGAATACGAGGCGGGCGTGTCTAAGACTGTGCGTGTGCTGGCGGTTGAGGTACCCGAGGTGGGTGCCGAGTCGCAGGCGTTCGCTACCGTGATCCTGCGGGAGGAATGATGGCTGTCGCCGATTTCCCGCCCCTGCTGGATTCCATCGTTGACGACTGGGAGTACCGGTTCACGAACGATGGCGAGATCGTGGTCACGGTCGACATGCTCCAGCCCGGCACGTTCGGACAGGGCTCCATCAGCGTTGCGGACGGCGCCGACTTGCGGTCCGCTAACTATGTGGCCGCCACGTCGGGGTGGATCATTGAGGGCGACGGCGACGTAGAGTTCAACGACGGTGTCTTTCGAGGCACCATCGGGTCTTCCACGGTCGACGAGACTATTGACGTCTCCGCTACTGGAGATATCGAATCAGATAACTACGTCGCCACCACTACCGGGTGGCACATCGACGGAGATGGGAACGCCGAGTTCAATTCGGTTACGGTGAGAGGCATCCTCGAAACCTCCACCATTTCGGGTGACTTGACGCTGGACGGAACCGGCGCTGTGCGGACCGACTCCTCGGGGCAAAGGGTTGAGCTCGACAGCAACGGGATCCGCTGGTTCAATTCCGACACCGATTATGCGGCAGACGTGGTTGCCGACGACACCGACCTCACTATTCGCACCGTGGGTGACGTGTTTTCGTCGGGAACCAACAACAAGGGCGCCGTTCGCCTTGAGGCGTCGAATCACGCCTTGGCGATCCTGGGTGAAGCATCAGACGTGGTTGACTCTGCGAGCACCATTCTCGAGCTGTCGGCTTGGGACGATTTGCAGCTACGGTTCAGCGGTGGCGACAGTGGGGTAGCCGAGCTCCAGCTTGCCAATGATGGGCGGTACGGGTGGACGGCGGATACCGACACCTACATGCACCGCGATGCCGGCGGGCAGATCGCCTTCACATGCAATGACGACCGGATGGTCCTCATCAACCAGAACGCCCTCGTCGTTCTTGACCAGTCGAACAATGCCGTGATGGGGCTGCGCGGCGAGGACGGGGTCATAGACCTGCCGGTGAAGACCACGACTGGCGATCCGTCGTCGCCGAATGATGGGTGGATGTACGTGAACACTGCCGACAATGCGGTGCGGGTGTATGCCGACGGAGCGTGGAGGGATTTGGCGACATGGTAGCCCTCGACTCCAACGCCTACATCGCCGAACTCGAGCGTCAGGTCGCAAACCTGTCTCTTGCCAATATCCGGTTGCGGACCATCATTTCTCAGTATGATGGTCCCGTTGGGTCCGTTGATTCGGACGAAGGGCGGGGGAAAGAAAGCGACGAGATGCCGAGTGGAAACCCCGGATGACGAAATGCGACAGGAAGAACGCCGACGCATTGAACGAGAGCTCAGGGACAACGGGTACCTGAGCGTCGACGACGTTCCGTTCTCGGTCAAACAGTTGGCGTTGCTGAACTTCCACAAGCTGGACACGCTCATCGATGATCTCGAGGAACGGTTCCTGCTGCGCCGCGAAGCCAAGGCGGCCGCCGCCGTGGTCGGGTTCCTCGGTGCCGCCATCGCTGTCGTGATGATTTTCGGCTGATGGCCTCCACCACACAAAAGCGAGGTTGGTACCCGGAGACGATCTCGAACTTCACGTCACCGTTCAACTGCGACTTCTCGATCTGTGAGCTGGTGGCGTTCCCGTCGACCCTGCTCGGCGGGCCGACCATCAAGCTGCGGGTCCACCCGGCGACCGTGGAGCCGTTCGAGGCGCTGGCGCAAGTCATGGAGTACCATGGCGTGTCGATTGATTCGTGGGCGGCCGGCACGACCAACTGTCGCACCATTGGTGGTTCGAGCCTGTCGTCGCTGCATGCCCACGCTATCGCTATCGACATTTTGCCGGACACGTTCACAGATGAGTTCGCCGAAGATGTTGAAGCGATACGTTGTAACGACGAAGCGTTCCCGGCGTTCAAATGGTTGGGTCCCGACTTCGACCGGATGCATTTCGAGATTGACCGCCCCCAGTCGTCCCTCGCCAAAGGGATCGACTGGACTACAGTTGTAGGTTCAAGCGAGGAGTCCCTCATGTTGCCCGTCACACCATCATCGAACAAGGCTGTCATCGCGACAATGCAGCGCCGCCTCAACCGGGCGTACGGCGCTGGGCTGAACCCGGACGGAATTTGGGGTCCGAACACCCAGGAAGCGGTCGAGCTCATCCCCGGTGCCGTGTCCGGCGACCAGTCGATCGGTGGCAACGAGTGGCACAACCTGCTTGAAGCCGTGATCGACGCCAAATGGGTCGACATCGAGGCTCGGCTGGGTGATCTCGAGGACTTTGAGGCCGAGATCCGCGACCTGTAGCCCTCTGACCGGGGGATATCCACTGAGCGGCCTCAGGATCGATTCTTTCAGAAGGCCCGCATACCGACACCGGGGAGTTCCCACATGATTGAGGCAATTGGGTGGATGGCCCTTGGGGCGGCTTCTGTGATCGGTCTCCAACTGCTCGCCGAAGCTGTCTCGAGACGATGGCGACCCTGATTCGACGGTGGCTCACCTACTGGGTGCCGCTCCCGTTGACGATTTACCACCACGATTCGCTCGGGTGCTCCGCTGAGACGTGGTGGACCTGGCGTGACCGGGAATGGTTCCGTCACCATGGGCGAGTGAAGTGCAGATGCGGGGGCCGTGCGGTACCCTTCCGGCAAGAGGGCCGAGAGAAAGGCAACCCATGCGTAACCGATACTGGGCAGCTCTAGTCGGCTGTCTCCTGTTCCTGGTCGCAGTGCCGGCTACGGGGCAGTCTGGGATCTCCACCGGAATCGACGACATTCTCAACGACCACGAGAACCGGATTCTGACGCTCGAGGCGCAGGCACATGAGCATTCCACCACCACCACCACCACCTCCACTTTGCCCCCGGACACGACTACGACCACATCGCCACCGCCGTCGAACGAGATACGTGGATGGTGTATCGATGTGCAGGTCAACCGGGGCGGCTTCGGCCGCTTCGACGACCGCCCAGAGTTCGAAATTGACCTCAACTCGGCAACGTTCCTTGACCCTGGTGGGGGTGGCCGTGACGCCCAAATGTGGGTCGCCCCGTACGCCTTCGACACTGACGGGGATCGTCACGGCTGGATCAGTGGCGACCGGGCCGGCTACTCGGGGGCGTACATGTTCCTGTACGCCATCGACGATGGTGTAGCGGTGGGTGACTTGGACGGCAACGACGCCAAACTGGTGGGGCGGGTCACGTTCCAGCGGGCAGTCGGCTACGGACAAACGTTCGATCAGTACATGGCGGAGATCCAGGAAACAAGTCTCCGTTTCGATGGGGTGTGCGACACCGCAGCGAGGCAGTCGAATTGGCCCAACCCGATCGCCACCGTTCCCTATGTCGAAACGACTGACCCCGACTTCCGGCCGCTTATCTGCTTCACCGAGGTCGCAACCGGTGAGTGTGTTGAGGACCGCAGCTACACGAACACGGTCCCGGAAGACCCTGGTGTCACGTTCGGCGAGTTTGAGCGCATCACGGAACCGTTCATGCAGGCAGGGTCAACCCCGGCGGACGGGTCTCCCGGTTCGGAGCCACATGTCGTTTACGAACGGGTAACGGTGCTCGGCTACCTTGATGGCGTGCCAGTACATGCCGTGTACTACGACGTGCTCGACCCGGACTACTCGTTGGTGGGCTAGCCATCAAGCCAAATCTCGGGATATTCCACCGTGACCTGTCCCGCTTCGGGGTCCACGAATAGGAGCCTTTGCGACGGGCGGGACATACCGGCGAAGTTCTCGGCGGCGTAGTCGTTCCGTGACTCCGGCGAGCCGATGCCCCGGATCCCGATACCGTTGACGGTCCAGGTGATCGGCTGATGCCAATGCCCAAAAGCGAGGTCTTGGAACTCGGGGAACGCCAGGTTCCTGTCTGCCGACATGGCTTTCCATCCGAGCACCTTTTTGCGTATCCCGTACCACGGCACACCGAGGGAACCCCGGAACTGGTCGCCATGAACGAGCAGGCTCGAGTAGTTGCCGATCGTGTCGACGGCGTACCAGCCACGGTCGCCCGAGTTGCCGGGCTCGGGAATGTTCCAGGTGAGGCGGTCCTCGCCGGACAGCATCTTGCGGGTGATGTCGTACAGCATCCGGTCCGTGTTCGTCTCTGGGTGCGACATCCCTTTGCGGCCGATGCGGCCATGGTTGCCGATCACCGCGGTGACGTGTACTTCACGGAATTCGGCGAGCATCTCCATCAGGAACTGGGCCGTGATCTCGGGGCCGTTCTTCACGGTCTGGGCGTATAGCGAACTGTCTATGAGCCACGTCTGACCGGGGAAGATGTCTTCACCCTCGACCATGTCGCCGGTCATCCAAACGTGGCATGTATCGATGGGCCGTGCTGTGCGCTGAATACCTACGAGTTCCCGAACTTTTTTCGCGTAAATCCCCATACGTTCCCGGCACACGTCCGAGTCGTAGTCGGGCGTTTTCTTGCCGAGCTGGAGATCAGAGATCCAGGCGACCGCTACTTCGGGGCCGCCGGCCGCGGTGCGCCGGTCGGCTCGTGGGATAGGCACCTTCGGTACGGGGCGGGCTAGGGCTGCTTCGTGGGCTGCCCGATATGCCGCTTCCGCTATACGTCCGGTGCGACGTTTCTCTTTGCCGAGCATCTTTTGGGTGCGATCGAGCGCTGCCCGCAGCTCGAGGACTTCGGTAGTCGCCTGTGCGAGCTCTACGAAACTGTCGGACACAGGCAGTCCCTTCTGCGATGCCGGCCGACCCCCGATTCAGAGATGTTCACGCCGCGGGCCCTGGCGGCTCGAGCGATTCCGGCGTGAGTGATGTCGTGTCGTGTCTCTATGACCTCATAGATCTCGGGGCCGTCGTCGGGGTAGCGTTCCGGTAGTTGCCCGATGGTGCAGTCTGGGCCGCGCACCCCTTTGGCGGCCTCTGCCTCGTCAGCGAAGCTCGTCATCGTCGTTTCCTTCCTGGTCCTCGGTCTGAAAGAAAAGCTCAATGTCGAGTTCGGTCGGCCTCCATTTAACTCCGCAGCGGCACACGCTGTTGGGTTGTATGGGATGCCCGAGAACCGCGCATGTGAATCGTATGAGCAGTGCCTCGAACGTCATGTGCGACGTTCCTCGGCTTGTCGCATTTCGGGTTCAGACCCCTTCTGTCACTTCCCCCGGTTATCGAAACCTTACCAGTTACTTACACGTTTACGTGGTCATCCCGATTCGCGGCCGCAGCTATGGGTGTCCATGAACCTGCCGCCAGTCCACTGGATATCCAACAGCTGGCCGTCGTAAGCGGACACGAACAACCCCTCATCCTGTTCGTGAATGACGGCGGGCTCCTTGTCGACAAGAATCACGAGCCCAGGTGGGTCGTTGACGAGCGTGATGAGCCACCCCACGGTGAGGCATTCGACGGTGACGTCAGGCATCGACGGTGGCCCCACAGGTTCAGTCGTCGTCGGTGGCGTGGTCGTGGTCGGCGGGACCGAGCTCGTGACGGTCGTGGCCGTCGGCGGTTCCGTAGTTGTAGTACTTGGCGGCGCAGTCGTCGGCGGGACAGATGAGGATGTGACCGGCGGGCGCGTGGTGGTGGTGGGTGCTGTGGTCGTGGTCGTCGACGGGTCCGTAGTGGAGGATACGGTGGTGGTCGAGGTCGTGGTGGTGGTGCCGTTCAGGCATTCGCAGTTCTCCAGTTCTTGGCCCGGCTCGAGCCGTATCGTGTTCGTTTCTGTGGTGACTTGCGTGCCGTCCGTGAACGTCCACAGGACGGCACCGTCACACGAGCGCATTGTCACGTATCCGTCACGGTTCGGTGTGTGCCGATCCTGGTTGCGGTCCTGGCCTGCTAGCGCCATGGCGGGCAGCGATGCGAGTAGTGCGATAAGGATGGCTGCGGTTGCGTGTCTCAATGCCAATCTCCGTGATCTGTTGTGTCGTAGTGGTCGTTGAACATGTCGATGAGGGTAGCCAACCCGATGGCGATGGCGATACCGACGATGATGGCGACGATGATGAAGGGCATCAGCGGCGCAGCACGAACAGCTCGAGGTAAAGCCCGATGCCCGACCAGCCGATCAAGCCTCCGGCAATGGACGCCACGAACACCTGGTCTCCCGGCGTCGCCACGACCCACACGTAGAACATGATCCCAGCTGCGAGCATGAGGAGCTTATCGATGAGGGTCATTGCAATGTCTCCTGTATGGAATTGTCGTTCCAGTCCCGAGGCCGCCACACGACGGCCGGGTGATGCTCGTGTAGATTGATGGGGCCCCCGTTGAGTTCGTTCAGCCAGTCGGCTTGCTCGCCCGTAAGCGTGCCCGTCTCGGATTTGAATTCGACGAACAGGACGTCACCGTTGCGGGCGAACACGACGTCGGGGAACCCCTTGTGGCCCTGGATGGGGGTGCGGTACTGGCCGTCGCCCCTCATGGCCTTGCGGCAGTGATGCACCATCCAGCCCTGCTCTTTGGCGTGGTCGAGGACCATGGTTTGGAACTCGGTCTCGCCCATGGTGAGCACCGCGAGCTTCTTGTACTGATCGACGGTCATCTTCTCGGTCATGAGCCGGAGCCGGAGCCGTGGCCGTAGCCGGAGCCGTGGCCGTAGCCGTAGCCGTCGCCGTAGCCGGAGCCGTCGCCGTAGCCGTAGCCGTAGCCGGAGCCGGAGCCGTAGCCGGAGCCGTCGCCGGAGCCGGAGCCGTAGCCGGAGCCGTCGCCGTAGCCGGAGCCGTCGCCGTCGCCGGAGCCGTCGCCGGAGCCGTAGCCGTAGCCGTAGCCGTCATTCATTGGTCCGACCATGCCGGGACGTCTGCGATGGCCCTTACCGCCGCCACGGTGCAGGGAATGATCTCGATGGCGTCGAGAATGGTGACTTTCGGTACGGCAGCCGGGAACTTGCACTCACCGGGCTTGTTGGGGCCGCGTAGAGCGAGCTCCGACAGGGTGTTGGCGCCAGCCCAGTACCACAGGCGTCGGGCGTTGGTGAGCACGACCACCTGCCCGTCCTGTGACTGGAGCTCCCCAGCGAAGGATGCGGAGCGGTCGCCGCGGACGATCACGTAGTCGGCGTCCGTCTCGGGCAGCATGTCTTGGCGTACGTAGGTGTGGCCTTGGATCTCGAGTGTCTCTGGGCAGTCCGTCATGTGGGGTTCCTTCCGGGTTGACCTTCCTGTGGTATCTGCTACATTGCCACATATGACGGAAGAAGTCAACACCACATCGGTCCGTATCTCGAGCGAACTCGTGAAGGAAGCGAAAGTTGCGGCTGCGAGGGCCGGCGTATCGATGCGGACCCTCATCGACCGAGCCGTACAGAGGGAATTGAACCGGAAGGAACACCAGTGAGCGACACCCACACGGTTGTCAACATGACCCCGTTGCAGCTTGAGCAGCTGCGCATCGCCACGCCGCAGGGACGCAAGTACAAGACACCGGTCGGTGATTTGCCGTCGGTGACGTCGATCACGAAGTTGATGCCGGGCACGGCGTTGATGTGGTGGGCCGCAGGTGAAGCGGCCAAAGACGCCATGACGCTCGAACGGCACCATGAGGTCGGCGACTGGCTGGCCGAGGTGATAGACGCCACCGGCGACACGGCGGTTCCTGACGGAGAAGATCCGTTATGGAAGAAGATCCGTTCAGCCCACACCCGCTCATCGCAGAAGGCGGCAGACCGTGGCACCGAGGCGCACGACATGGTCGAGCGGTACATTCTCGGCGACCTCGACCATGTGCCGGACGAAGGGAACCCGTATTTCGACGAGTTCCTCAAGGCCGAAGCACTGCTCAAGTCCCGGTTCCTGCCGGGCACGTTCCGGTGGGAGTTCGCCGAAGTGGCTGTCTACAACCCCGAGCTTGGGTATGCCGGCACGTTGGACATAGGCTACTCGGGCCTCGTTCCGATCGAGGGCGGCATAGAGGCCCGCCTCTTCGGCATCGCCGATCTCAAGACCCGTGCGAAGGACAATCGTGCGTTTCCGGGTGCGGCGTTGCAAGTGTGGGCGCTGGCGAACTGCCCGTATGCTGCGCTGACTGGACCGATACACCCTCGCCGGGAGGACGACACTCTCGACTCAGTTTTCACATGGAAACAACCGATGCCCACGTTCGATGAGGCGTTCGTGATCGTCGCCAACCCGGACGGGGGCGCCATGTACGAAGTGCCGCTGAGTGGCCCGAAAGCCGAGGCCCTGTCCGGCCAGTTCCAGTCGCTGCTCCACACTGCCTGGTTCGAGGCGCAGGGCGACCCGTTCGACGGGAAGGTGGAGCTGTGATCTCCCTAGCAGTCCTGGTTGGCATCGCATGGGCTGGTTCGGGAATCATCCTTTCGCTTCGAGTCATGACCCGCTGGCGGAACGTCGACCTGGAGTGGGTTTTGGACGAGTGCATAAAGATTCTGGTCTACTCCGCCATCGGTGGCCCCATTACCGCGTACCTCGGCCACCTGACGGTTCCGAAGCGAGAAGCCGGATGAGCATCCTTGATCTCCAGAAGCAGGCTCGCCGGCTGGGCACGCTCCGGTTCGGTATGCGTGTCGACGGTGGCCGCCCCACCTCGCTCAAGCATTGGCGTATCACTTCGACTTCGGCGGGCCTGCTCGAAGCTGCGGCTGCACTGTGGGGCGGCACGGTGCAGCCCTGGGGCAACGGGTATGAGCTCCTCACCGAAACCGCTGAGTTGCCGGTGATGATCCCGTTGCAGGACCCGGATGTGTCGTGGTTCAAGCTGTGGGGCCAAAACCGGTTGAGGCGTGTCTGTGACGGCCGCACCATCGTCGGCGGCGACGACCTGGGCGAGTCACAGGAAGAGAAACCATGCATGTGCCCAGCCAATGAGAGGGCCTGTAAGCCGTCCACGGAACTCTCAGTGTATCTACCCGATATCCCCGAAATCGGGACGTGGGCGCTCTACACAGGCTCCTGGGAGGCAGCTAGGCACATCGGCTATCAGATGCAGACGATCGTCCCGTACATGATGCAAACCGGACTGATCCCGCAGGGCGCGCTACGCCTCGAGGAACGCAAACCGCCGAAGAAGCCGGGCGAGAAGTTCCAGCGCCAGTTCGTTGTACCGGTGTTGGAGTTGCCGGGTGTGTCGATGCGTGACGTGTTGGAGATGGGGCAACCCGAAGCGCCGGCGCTGCCCAGTACGTCTCAGACCGTATCGCTGCCTGTGCCTGGCTCAGAAGAGAAGTGGGTTTCCGTGGTGGTCGACGACAGCGTCGACCCGGACTCGCTCGAAATCGTAAGCGGCGCCAACGTAACGACATTCGTCAACGTCGCCACCGAGTCGCAAAACGAGCTGCACGCCATGCTTGAGGCCGGCGACGAGGACACCGGCACGAACAGGGCCATCCACGACCGGATCCGTCGCCTGTTCGAGCTGATGGAAGCCACGGGGCACGATAAGTGGGGTGAGGACGGATTGCGGTCCGCTGTGGTGAAATACATTGACGACACCGACGGCTTGGAGCAGGCCGAGGGGAAACACAGGGGCGCCGTGTCGTCGCTGCGGCGCAAAGAGCATTATCAGGCGTTCGCCGTACAGGCGTTCGCTGCGGCACAGAAGGTGGTGCATGATGAGAGGCCGTTCACATGATCGACGCGCTGCTGTGTGACCGCTGCGGCGGGACGGGTGCATACCGAGGCCACTTGAGTTATGACCCGGATCGGGCGTGCCCTGGCCCCCGTGACGGGGTGAAGCATGTGACAATCCACGTCGAGTCCGACGGGTGTAGTTGCGGAGCGTGCGACCTGGCTGCCGCTACATCGGGCGGTTACCGATGGTGCGTGCGGTTCACGGGGGAAACCTACCACCTAGACCCGGCGAAGATCGAAGCGGCAGGGTTGGTGGGGCTTTACATCGCCGCTATGGAGGCACCGTCCGAAGACGTGGCGGGGAGGTTGTGACGTGAACGACTCCGACAAGCTCAGATTGTTGGCCGATTGGCTGGACGTTTTTGACCTCACCGTTCCGGCGATTGTCCAAGCACTTCGGATTGCCCAGCGACCCGACCTGGCCAACCAATGGGCTCATCACGCCGGCGATGACGAGATTCAACGAGACCTCCGCCGCATAGCAGACCGTCTGGAGGTCTTCGGGGAGGTTGTGACGTGAGGCCGTGCCCGCAATGCAACGGCAACGGCCGGCTCGGCAGGCTTGGCTCATCTGGTTACATCACGACGGGGTTGCCGTGCCCGGCTGAGCATGTCGAGCTGATCCGATGCCCATACGATCCCCGGCTCTGCATGAAACACGAAGGCCATAACGAACCGTTCTTCGCTGATCCGGCGTCGGTGAAGTGGCTGTGCCAGACTCACAATTGCTACACCGTTCAGCCGTCGCTTCGGTGTCCCGTCGGGTTGCTGCAACTCGCCGCAGGGGCTGCTCCGCCGGACCTCTGCGACATGGTGCCTGCGGATGAGCCGGTGACGTATGAGTTGTGGACAGAAGTTCTCGAGGAGAAGGGAGTTGACGCATGAAGCGTCTCATTTGGTTACTGACCGTGGCGGTGTTCGTTGCGGGGGTCGGGTTGGCTGCCGACAAGGTCAACACTGAGCCGATTCAGCATCACGAACATCCGCATGAGGGTGTGTTTGCGAACACGGCGGCCTCTACCGACGGCTATTGGACGATCAGGTGTTCGCAGCATTCCAACATTCAGGTTCATGCGACCCCGGAAACGGGCGTCCAGTACGGCCACAAGGCGGGTGCGATGTGGGTGTCGCACGGCAAGGTGCATCGGCAGGCTGTGATCTACAAACGCACCGGGTTTGTGGTTGCCGGCAAGGTGCTGTGGTGGTGGTCGTGGTCGAACCAGGGTTCGACATCTTCGGCCCACTGTTTCGGGTGACGTGATGACGGTCGTGCGTATGTGGTCCGGGGAGGTGTCGGACGAGGTTTTGCGTGTCGGCGGTGATCCGCACCGCACGTACGATCGGAAGCTCGCTGCGCAACGTATCCGGCATTACAGGCGGAACCCGCACATGATCCGCAACGGGGTGACGGCTTCGATGCTGGTGGATCTCGTCGAGTCAGATCCGGGATCCAACACAGCGGAGCTCCAGTATGAGGCCACAAGGAGGGGTGTGTCCGCTGAGGCGGCCCGGCGGGCCTTGTACCGGTTGAAGGACCGTGGCGTGTTGCGCAACGTGCTGGTTCCGAACCCGTTGAACGTGCGCACGTATCGGGCGGAGTGGTATGTGACGTAGGGTTGTAAGGACCGGTCCTGTTGCTCTCACCCTTACCGGCACGGGACCGTATCTGTGGAGACTGGCCTCCTCAAAAATCCAGAAGCCTCCACGGACACAGGGGGGGCGGGTGCTTTTTCTCTGTGCCCGCCCCTTTTGTGTGTCTCGAGCCGGCGTGGCGCCATCGCCCTAGCCCTGTTGCGCCGTCCTATGCACAGCGTTGCATAACGTCTGTGTCGGGTATCCGACTGTTCGCCCCGAAACGGCTGGCCTCAAGGCGTGTACGGCGGTACACTGCCCGTGGGCGTTCCGGTGAGCGGGCGCATGGACGGAAGGCGAGCAATGGTTTACAGCGATGCTGATATTGAGCAACGGGAGCTGGGAGCGTTTGGGTCCGAGCTGACGGCGGGCGCCGCTAGCGCCACACGGATCCCGACAGCTGACGACTTGCAACAGGTTGAGGACGCCGCATATCACGCTTGTTGGTTCTTCAACCCCGTGTATCCCGCGGTGGTGCAGGTGTGCGCCGACTTGGGGATCGACCCGACATCGGATGCGGTCATGTCGGCAATGTTCCGTGGTTCCGATAGGGCGAAAGAGGCCGACAATGAGTGATGACACCTACAACGGCTGGTCGAATCGGGAAACGTGGGCAGCGAATCTGCATTGGTCGAGCAACGAAGGCGACTATGAGCTGATTCGGGAGTGGGCAGAGTACCTTGCGGGTCCGGTGCCGAACTGGTACACCAAGGATGAGGCGGTGGCGGATCTGGCGGAACGCCTCCAAAAGTACGCCGAAGAGATCTATGGCATGGTCGTCGGCAACGACTACGGGCTGACCGGCGACCGTCCCGCTGTGCTGTTCGTGTCTGACGTCGGGTCGTTGTGGCGTATCGACTTTCACGAGATCGCCGAACACTGGATTGCCGACGTCATCGCCGACCGTGAATACGAGAAGGCGGAGGCCGGGTCTGCTGCGGCGGCGGTCGCGGCGGCGTGGCTGATCGTGCTGGTGGCGGCGCTGCTGGTGTTGGGTGGTGTGGCGTGAGTGACTTCACGGACCTGGCCCCGACCCATGCCCAGCTTGAGAAGCTACGGGACATCGCTGCGGAGCTTGCCTTTTCGGAAGGGACAACGGCGATGCAGCGTGCCGCACGGGACGACCAGATCCGGTCTGCGTATGCCGCCGGGTTCTCGTACAGGGTGATCGCACGGTATGCGAGCGTGTCGCATGGATACGTACGGGACGTAGTGAAACAAACGGAAGGAAAGAGACGATGACGACAGCGACCGAACTACTCGCCGACTACACGGCCACACCTGCCTGGATACACACGCAAGGACTAGCGCAAGGCCTCAAAGCCCTACTTGCCTCCAAACAGCCATACGGCCACCGCGCCGCTGTTGCCGTGTACGCCGACCGGGTCGATCTCGTAGCCATCGACACCCCCTACGACTATCGGAACTGGCGCACCATCCGCAGTGCAGGATTCCAGACACTCGACGAGATGCAACTCGTCGTCGCCGAATGGGTCAACGAACCGAACCGAGGAATGTGGGAATGACCTGAACCCACACAACCAGAGCCACCCACCAGCAACCCCCGCGGCCACCACACCCGGGGGTTGCTGCACGTCCACACCCCGCCAGCAGCAACCCCCAGCGTACCGCAAACAGCAGGTACCGCAAACAACAGGTACCCACCAGCCCCAACTAACGCCAACAACGACGCTCCGCAGTGAAACGAAGGAGACACATCAACTAGAGGCAACTAGACGCAGGGAGGGTATGGTAAGGCTCCATCGTACCTGCCAGAGGAGATACCGTCCCGCTATATGGGACAGTTTGCCTGTATGTTCCGCTTGGTGGAACGTTTGGTCTGTGTTGTGCCGTCTGGTGGTGTTTTGTGGCGGGTAGCTCTCCGGAGAGCCTTTCGGGCTCGCTCGG
>ERZ869936.424-NODE-424-length-40790-cov-5.539070_pt1 | contig 40790 bp, 35 predicted proteins | sample MGYA00520876_ERZ869936 | MGnify/ENA primary metagenome ERZ869936 (study PRJEB32218, sample SAMN09650985) | biofilter metagenome | isolation source: enrty point of leading RO module | place: Saudi Arabia: Thuwal, RO plant located on Red Sea | collected 2016-02-17 ... | reverse complement strand
CACCCGGTCGCGGTCGGCAGCAAGGCTGGCAGGATCGGCGCACAGCCAGTAACCGGTAGCGTGACCTGCCGCCGCGGCCAGCAGCGGCGCCACCGGCCAGTCCGCCTGGCGTGCGACTCCGAAACGCCGGCAGTACCAGGCGGAAAGCGACATCTCCGCCAGGAAGGCGGATTCTGCGCGCCGGCAGAAGCGCTGGAGTGTGGCGGGGCGCGCCGCGGCCGTGGGGCCGAGCAGCCGCGGCAGGTTTGGCGCGACCAGCGTGAGCGTCTTCACTGCTGCCATGATCCGAGCCGAGTTTAGCACGCAGGTTTCAAGCGCAACGCGCGAACGAATATGGCAGACTGCGGGGCGCAAAAATCCGACAGGCGATGCTAAAACCCTACGAACTCTTCGTCGGTCTGCGCTACACGCGGACCAAACGCCGTAACCATTTCATCTCCTTTATCTCGATCACGTCGATGCTCGGCATCGCGCTCGGGGTGGCTGCGCTGATCGTCGTGCTGTCGGTGATGAACGGGTTCCAGAAGGAGCTGCGCACCCGGATTCTGGGGGTGGCGTCGCATGTGCAGGTGGTGGGCCTCGGCCAGCCGCTCGAGGGCTGGCAGCAGGTCGCCGAGCAGGTGCTGGCGAATCCCGAGGTGACCGCGGCGGCACCCTACGTGATGGCGCAGGGGCTGCTGTCGCACCGGCGCAGCGTGCAGGGGACGATCGTGCGGGGCATCCTGCCGGTGCTGGAAGACTCGGTCGCGGATATCGACCGTCATATGCGCAGCGGGCGGCTGAGCGACCTCGAGGCGGGCGCGTTTCGCATCGTGCTCGGCAACGAACTGGCACTGTCCCTGGGCGCAAGGCAGGGCGATCGCATCGTGCTGATCGCGCCGCAGGGACAGGTGACGCCGGCCGGCATTCTCCCGCGGCTGCGCCAGTTCACCGTGTCCGGGATCTTCGAGGTAGGCATGTACGAGTACGACGCCGGACTCGCCTTCATCCATCTTGAGGACGCGCAGAAGCTCTACCGCATGGAGCAGGGAGTCACAGGCGTGCGGCTCAAGCTGAAGGAGCTGTTCGCCGCGCCCCGGGTGGCGCAGTCCCTTGCGGCGAACCTGAGCGATGCGGTCTACGTCACCGACTGGACGCGCAGTCACGCCAACTTCTTCCGCGCGGTGCAGATCGAGAAGCGCGTAATGTTCATCATTCTGCTGCTGATCGTCGCGGTCGCCGCTTTCAACATCGTGTCGACCCTGGTAATGGCGGTCACCGACAAGCGCGCCGACATCGCCATCCTGCGCACACTGGGCGCGGCGCCGGGGGAGATCATGCGGATCTTCGTTATCCAGGGCGCGCTGATCGGCCTGGTTGGCACGCTGGTCGGCGTGGGCCTGGGGACGGTGGTCGCGGCCAATGTCGAGGTGATCGTGCCGGCGATCGAGCGTGCGCTCGGCATCCAGTTCCTGGCGAAGGATGTTTACTACATCAGCGACCTGCCATCCGACCTGCAACTCGACGATGTGCTGGTCATCGCAGTGGTGTCGTTCGCGCTCAGCCTGCTGGCGACGCTGTATCCGAGCCTGCGGGCGGCCAACACCCATCCTGCGGAAGCCCTGCGCTATGAATGACGCGATTCCCGGGTCGGCGCCGCCATCTGCTGAAGTGCTGAGCTGCCGCAGCCTTGGCAAGATCTACCGGCAGGGCGCGTACGAGGTGCCGGTGCTGCTCGGGGTCGACCTCGATGTCGCCCGCGGGCAGACGGTGGCGATTGTCGGCGCCTCGGGTTCCGGCAAAAGCACGCTGCTGCACCTGCTGGGCGGGCTCGACACACCCACCGCCGGCACAGTTTCGGTGCTCGGGCGCGATCTCGCCGCGCTCAGCGAACGGGAGCGCGGCGTTCTGCGCAATCGCGGACTGGGCTTTGTTTACCAGTTCCATCATCTGCTGCCGGAGTTCACGGCACTGGAGAATGTCGCGATGCCTCTGCTCATCCGCCGGCTGGAGGTGGCGGAGTGCCGGGCGCGGGCGCAGGAGGTGCTCGAGCGGGTGGGCCTGGGACATCGGCTCGGGCACATGCCGGGGGAGCTTTCCGGCGGCGAACGTCAGCGCGCGGCGCTGGCCCGCGCGCTGGTCACCGCGCCGGCCTGCCTGCTGGCGGACGAACCGACCGGTAACCTCGACCGTCACACCGCCGAGGGCGTGCTCGACCTGATGATGTCGCTGAACCGGGAATCGGGCACGAGTTTCGTGGTCGTGACCCACGATCCGGGTATTGCCGCGCGCATGGAGCGCGTGCTGCGTCTCGAGGACGGGGTGCTGGTGGCGGGCTGAGTCCGGCCTCTGCGGCACGGCCCGCTGCGGGTCACTGGGGGGGCGAAACCGGCTCCAGCGAGCGCCACAGATACCATGTTGCGACCGTGCGCCAGGGCGACCACCGCGCGCCGATCTGCCGTATCTTGAGTTTCGACAGCGGCCTTCCGTCGTTGTAGTGCAGGCCCATCGCCCGCTGCAGACCGACATCGTCGACCGGGAGAATGTCCGGCCGCATCATGAAAAAAATGAGGAACATCTCCGCCGTCCAGCGGCCGATGCCCTTGATCTTGGTGAGTTCCTCTATCAGCTGTTCGTCATCGCGCTGGTTCCAGCGCGCGACGTCCAGCGAGCCGTCCAGGAAGTGCTCGGCCAGGTCGATGAGGTAGCCGGATTTCTTGCTGGACAGGCCGCAGGCGCGCAGGCGCACAGGATCCATGCGCGCGATGGCGGCCGGGCCAAGTACGCCAACCGACTCCTGCAGCTTCTGCCAGGCGCTTTCCGCGGCCTCCACCGACACCTGCTGACCGACAATGGACCGCGCCAGCGTGACGAAGGCGTCGCCGCGACTTTGCAGGGAAGGGCCGGGATGATTGCGGATGAGGGTGCGCAGAACGAGGTCCTGCGCCGAGAGTTCTTCGATTGCCTGCGCCCAGTAGGATGGCGTCATGAATGATTATGGGCCACCGGCGCCGTCCTGCCGGAAGTACACCGCTGCAACAATGAAACGGTGCGCAGTATACACGCTGCTTTCGGTGCCGAGCCGGCGGGTGCTGCGGCACGCCGGTGTGGCGGGAGGTGATGCGGCATGCGGGTACTGATGCATGCCGCTGCATTCGCAGCGGGTGCCTGGTTGCTGCAGCAGCAGCCGGTTCTGCCGCCGCCGGCCGCTTCGAGCGTGCTCGTTCCGCTGGCGGCGCTGGCCTGGTTCTGCGCGCGTTACAGCCCCACTGCCGGCCAGGCGCTGTACGCAGCGACGTTCGGGCTGGCCGGTTTTCTGTGGGCCGCGGCGATTGCCGGGTGGACGTTGGCGGATGCTCTTCCGGAAGGGTGGGAAGGACGGGACATCCGGCTGGCCGGTGTGGTGGCCGACCTGCCGCAGAGCGGCGCCCGGGCGACGCGGTTCGCGTTCGATGTCGGGCAGGTGCTGACGCCGGGGGCTGCCGTGCCGAGCCGGGTGGCGTTGAGCCTCTACCCGCAGGCATCGGATGGGTTGCCCCAGGTTCGCGCCGGACAGCGCTGCGAGTTCACGGTGCGGCTGCGCAGGCCGCATGGCAACGCCAACCCGTACGGATTCGATATCGAACCGTGGCTGCTGGACCGGGGGATACGCGCGGTGGGCTATGTGCGCATGCAGGCGCCGTGGCGCTGTGGCGATGCGCGGGAGTGGCGGCCCGGGCACGCGCTGGCAGCGCTGCGCGAGCGGGTACGGTCGCGGCTGCTGGCGGCGCTTGCGGATCGGCCCTATGCCGGCATCGGGGTGGCGCTGGCCATCGGCGATCAGCGCGCCATCCCGCGCGAACAGTGGCAGGTCTTTACCCGCACCGGCGTGAACCATTTGATGAGCATTTCCGGGTTGCACATCACGATGGTGGCGGCCCTGGCGTTTGCGCTGGTCATGCGGCTATGGCGGCGGCTGCCCGGGCTTGCGGTCCGGACCAGCGGATTGCGGGCGGCCACGCTGATCGGCTTGCTGGCGGCGATCGCCTATGCCGCGTTGGCCGGTTTTGCAGTGCCTGCCCAGCGCACGGTGTTCATGCTGGCCGCGGTGGCGCTGGCGCTCTGGAGCGGCTGGCGCCTGGCGCTTCCCAGCGTGCTCGGGATCGCACTGTTTGCCGTACTGCTGCTCGACCCGATGGCAGTGACCTCGGCAGGATTCTGGCTGTCGTTCGGCGCGGTCTCGACCATCATGTTTGCCGCGGCAGGCGGTGCCGCTGCGCGCAGCTGGCTCGCCCAGTGGCTGCACATCCAGTGGGCGGTAACCCTGGCGCTGGTTCCTCTGCTGCTGGCCCTGTTCCAGCAGGTGTCCCTGGTTTCGCCGCTGGCGAATGCGCTTGCCATTCCGGTGGTGAGCCTCGTGGTGGCGCCGCTTGCGCTGGCGGCGATCGCAATTCCGCTCGACGCGGTTGCGTGGCTGGCCCACGCGGTCATGGCGGGTCTGATGGCGCTGCTGCAGGGGCTTGCCGCATGGCCGGCGGCGACCTGGGAGCAGCATGCGCCGGTCTGGTGGAGCGTACCGCTCGCACTGGCGGGCGCCGGCTGGCTGCTGATGCCACGGGGGTTTCCAACGCGGTGGATGGGGGCGGCGCTGCTGCTGCCACTGTTCGCGGCACGACCGGCCGGGCCGGGCGCGGGTGAACTGTGGGTGGACGTGCTCGACGTCGGGCAGGGGCTTGCGGCGATCGTGCGCACGGAGCGCCACGCGCTGGTGTTCGACACCGGGCCGTCATACGCGGACGCCGGCGACGCTGGCGAACGCATCGTTGTGCCGAACCTGCGCGGTGCCGGCATCGGTTCGGTCGACCTCCTGATGGTCAGTCACGCGGATTCGGACCACGCCGGCGGCGTCGGCGCGGTACTGCGCGCGGTGCCGGTCGATCGCCTGCTTACGTCCGCGCCCGGGGCGATGCCGGAACACGCTTCGAGCCGGACGGAGCCCTGCGTGGCGGGGCAGCGCTGGGAGTGGGATGGCGTGCGTTTCGAGGTGTTGCACCCGGAGGCTGGCGGCTACAATTCGGCTCCGGCGTCAGAGAATGATCGCAGTTGCGTGCTGCGCGTGGCTTCGGCTTACGGCAGCGTGCTGATCCCGGCCGACATCGAGCGGCGCGCAGAGCAGCGGCTGGTCAAGCGCCACGGCACGGGACTGGCCACCGACGTCTTGCTGGCACCGCACCACGGCAGCCGCACTTCATCTACCAAGGCTTTTGTCGAGATGGTCAGACCTGAATACGTAATCGTCGCCGCCGGCTATCGCAATCGCTTCGGGCATCCGCACCCGGCGGTTTCGGCTCGCTATCGCGCCGCCGGGGCGAAAGTGCTGCGCACCGATCAGCACGGCGCAGTACAGGTGCGCATGCGGTCCGGCGGCCCCTACGTCTACGCGCACCGCGAAAGCGAGCGCCGTTACTGGCACGGCCGCTGACAGGGCCGGCTTACATGGTCAAGGTTGCCGACATCGAGCGTGACCTGCGAGCCGAGGGCTGGCTGGCTGCGCTGACCGAGCGGCTTTCCGACGAGGAAAGGGCGCTGGTCGCCCGCGCCCATGCTTATGCGCAGCAATCCTACGGCGAGCGACGCCACCCCTCCGGCCAGCCTTGGTTCGAACATGCCTGCGGTGCCGCGGGCGTGCTGGGGGCGATGCGGCTGGATGCGGAAACGCTTGCCGCCGCGCTGCTCCTCGGCATTGCGCTCGATTCCGAGGCGCAGCGCGAGTCTGTGCAGCGCCAGTTTGGCGGCGGCGTGGTCGGCCTGATAGGCGGCGTGGCGGCAATGGCGCCGATCCAGGCGCTGCGGCCGCGGCTCGCGGCAACGGCACAGGCGGCGGATAAGGCCGGGCAGCTGGAAGCGCTGCGCAAGATGCTGTTGGCGATGGTGCAGGACGTGCGGGTGGTGCTGATCAAGCTGGCCGATCACATTCAACTGCTGCGCGAAGTGGTTGGAGCCGTGCCGACGCAGGCGGGACGCGAAGCAGCCGAGGACGCGTTCGAGCTGCTCGCGCCGCTCGCCAATCGTCTCGGCGTGTGGCAGCTCAAGTGGGAGCTGGAAGACCTGGCCTTCCGCTGCGTGCAGCCCGACACCTACAAGGCGATTGCCCGCGATCTCGATGAGAAGCGCGTCGATCGCGAGGCCTACATTGCAGCGGTGATCGTCCGTCTGCGCACCGAACTGCAGCGGGCGGGGTTGCGCGCAGAGATCACCGGCCGTCCGAAGCACATTTTCAGCATCTGGAAGAAGATGCAGCGTAAGGGCGTCGCCTTTGAGCGGCTGTCGGATGTGCGGGCGGTGCGGGTGCTGGTGGGCGATGTGGGCCAGTGCTACGCCGCGCTTGGCCTGGTGCATCAGCTGTGGACGCCGATTCCGGGCGAGTTCGACGACTACATCGCCAAGCCCAAGGCAAACGACTACCGTTCTCTGCACACCGCGGTGGTTGGCCCCGACCAGAAGGTGCTGGAGGTTCAGATCCGCACGCAGGAGATGCATCAGCACGCCGAGCTCGGCGTGGCCGCCCACTGGCGATACAAGGAGTCCGCGCAGCGCGACGCCGCCTACGAGCGCAAGATTGCCTGGCTGCGGCAGATTCTCGACTGGCGCGACGAGCTGGCTGACGCCGCGCAACTTGCCGAGTCGTTCCGCAGCGAACTGCGCGAGGACTCGGTATACGTTTTGACGCCGGCCGGGCGGGTAATCGATCTGCCGCAGGGTGCCACGCCGATCGACTTCGCCTACCACGTGCATACCGAGCTCGGGCACCGCTGTCGCGGGGCCAAGGTCAACGGGCAGATCGTTCCGCTGACCCATCGCCTTGCCAACGGTGCGGTCGTCGAGATCATCGCGGCCAAGGAAGGCGGCCCGTCGCGCGACTGGCTCAATGCCCAGCTCGGTTATCTCAAGAGCAACCGGTCGCGGGCGAAGGTCCGCCAGTGGTTCAACAGCCAGGCGCACGACGAGGCCGTTGCGCAGGGCCGGGCGGCGCTCGACAAGGATCTGCACCGTTTGGCGCGGGCGGGTATCAAGCACGAGGATCTGGCGAAAGCGCTGCACTTCGACCAGCCGGAGGCGCTGTATCTCGCTTATCAAAAGGGCGAAATCACGTTGCGCGAGCTGCAGGCAGCGGTCCGGGCCGAGCCGGCGCCGGCCAGCGTTGAACCGGTCCTCCCTGTGGCCGCGCCGGCACCATCGCGCAGTGCCGACGGCGTGCTGGTGGTGGGTGTAGACCGCCTGCTGACGGTCTTGGCCCGCTGCTGCAAGCCGGCGCCGCCAGATCCGATTGTCGGGTTCGTCAGCCGGGGCCGCGGGGTGTCCGTGCACCGGACGGACTGCCCGAACGCGCGCCGGCTGCCACCCGAGCGGCTGATGCCCGCCGATTGGGGACGCATCGGTCCGGAGCAGCGCTTCGCCGTGGACCTTGAGATCCGGGCCAACGCCCATCCGATGCTCATGCGCGACATCCTCGACCTGCTGGCCCGGGCGCGGGTGAAGGTCCTGTCGAGCCGGTCGACCAGCCAGGAGCTGGACGCGCGGATGCTCTTCACCCTGGAAGTGCCGGGCCTGGACCACTTGTACCACCTCATCGACGAGGTGCGCGAGCTGTCGGGCGTCACCAGCGTACGCCGGCGTTGACCCCGGGCGCAGGTTTGAACGCGCTGCTTTTTCCGATAGAATGCGCGCCTCGTTAGGCGCGTAGCTCAGCTGGTTAGAGCATCACCTTGACATGGTGGGGGTCGTTGGTTCGAGTCCAATCGCGCCTACCAGCGTATTCGGCGGAAAGATCGGATCTGGACTCATGCGAACTCGGCTGACGCGGTCACGACGGCTCGGATGAACCGGTCTTTCTGCCCGACTCTGGTTGGGAAAAGTGCGGTTCGTCCGCACTTTTTTTTTTGCTTGGCGGATGCGCTGCGCGAAACACGGGGAAGGGCCCCGGCGCCGGAATCCGAACTGATCTGATATGCCGAATATCCGTTTGCCCGATGGGGCGGTAAGAAGCTTCGAATCACCGGTCAGCGTCGGGGAGATCGCGGCGGCGATCGGTCCCGGCCTGGCCAGGTCCGCGATCGCCGGTCGGGTCGACGGCAAGCTGGTGGATCTGTCGTATCGCGTCGACCGCGACGCCGAGGTGGCTGTCATTACGCCCAATGACCGCGACGGCGTGGACATTATCCGGCATTCGACCGCGCACCTGATGGCGCATGCGGTGAAGGAGCTCTATCCGGAGGCGCAGGTCACTATCGGGCCGGTGATCGAAGACGGTTTCTATTACGACTTCTCCTACAAGCGGCCGTTTACGCCGGAAGACCTGGCGGCGATCGAGAAACGCATGGCGGAGATCGTCAAGCGGGACCACAAGGTCACGCGCAGCGAGATGCCACGCACCGACGCCATTAAATTGTTCAAGAACCAGGGCGAGCATTACAAGGCGCAAATCATCGAATCCATTCCTGACGGCGAGAAGATTTCGCTGTATGCGCAGGGCGATTTCGTCGACTTGTGCCGGGGACCGCATGTACCGTCTACCGGCAAGCTGAAAGTCTTCAAGTTGCTGAAGGTGGCCGGCGCCTACTGGCGCGGAGACTCCCGAAACGAGATGCTGCAGCGGATCTACGGCACCGCCTGGGGCAAGAAGGAGGATCTGGACGCCTACCTGTTCAGGCTGGAGGAAGCGGAGAAGCGCGACCATCGCCGGCTGGGTCGGCAACTCGACCTGTTCCATACGCAGGACGAGGCGCCGGGAATGGTGTTCTGGCACCCGAAGGGCTGGACCCTGTGGCAGCAGATCGAACAGTACATGCGCGCGGTTTACCGCAACAACGGCTACCAGGAGGTGCGCTGCCCCCAGATCCTGGACGTGAGCCTATGGAAGAAGTCAGGGCATTGGGACAACTTTCGCGAGAACATGTTCTTCACGTCGTCGGAGAACCGGGAGTTCGCAGTTAAACCAATGAACTGCCCGGGGCACGTGCAGATTTTCAATAGCGGACTGCGCAGCTACCGCGATCTGCCGTTGCGCTACGGGGAGTTCGGCTCCTGCCACCGGGACGAGCCGTCCGGCGCGCTGCATGGAATCATGCGGGTGCGCGCCTTTACGCAGGACGACGGCCATGTTTTCTGCATGCCCGAGCAGATCGAGGCCGAGGTGATGGCCTTTCACCGCCTGGCGCTGAAGGTATATGCCGATTTCGGCTTTGGCGATGTCACCATCAAGCTGGCGCTGCGGCCCGCGAAACGGCTGGGCGGCGACGATGTCTGGGACCATGCCGAGACGGCGCTGCGCAAGGCGCTGCGCGGCTGCGGGGTAGACTGGCAGGAGCTGCCCGGCGAGGGGGCCTTCTACGGGCCAAAGATCGAGTACCACCTCAAGGACAGCATTGGCCGGTCCTGGCAGTGCGGCACGATCCAGGTCGATTTCATGATGCCCGGCCGGCTGGGGGCTGAGTACGTGGCCGAGGACAATACCCGGAAGGTGCCGGTGATGCTGCACCGGGCGATCGTGGGCTCCATGGAGCGGTTCATCGGTATATTGCTGGAGAATTACGCAGGGGCCCTGCCACTGTGGCTGTCGCCGGTGCAGGCGGTGGTGCTGAATATCTCGGAAAACCAGTCGGAATATGCTGCCCGGGTGGCCAAGACCCTGGCCGGGCGCGGTATCCGCTCGGTTGCCGACTTGAGGAACGAAAAAATAACCTATAAAATCCGCGAACATAGTTTGCAAAAGCTGCCTTATCAGATCGTTGTCGGAGACAAGGAAAAGGCAGCCGAGTTGATCGCCGTGCGTGCCCGTGGGGGTGGCGATCTCGGACAGATGCCTCTGGACGCCTTCGTGTCCAGGGTGCAGTCCGAGCTCCCGGGAAGCGCGGCGTAATTTTTTTGCACAAGGAGGCCCTTCTATAGCTCAGGACAAGGACGTTCGGATCAACGGCGAGATCACGGCGCCCGAGATCCGGCTCATCGGCGTCAAAGGTGAGCAGATCGGGGTTGTTTCCGTAGAAAAGGCGTTGTCGCTTGCCGAGGAAAACGACATTGATCTGGTAGAAATCGCTCCAACCGCGCAACCGCCCGTATGCCGTTTGATGGACTACGGCAAGTACAAGTACAACGAACAGAAGAAGAAACACGAGGCGCGGCTCAAGCAGAAGCAGATCCAGGTCAAGGAAGTGAAGTTCCGGCCGGGCACCGACGAAGGCGACTACCAGATCAAGCTGCGCAACCTGGTCCGCTTTCTGGGTGAGGGAGACAAGGCGAAGGTCACGTTGCGATTCCGCGGGCGCGAAATGGCGCATCAGGAATTCGGGATGCGGCTGCTGGAACGGGTAAAAACCGATCTCGAGCCTTTTGGTCAGATCGAACAGTTTCCCAAGATGGAAGGGCGGCAAATGGTGATGGTGATCGCCCCGAAAAAGAAGTAGCAATGCCAGATGGTGCGGTTCGCGGTGCGGCGGAGCGGACCGAACCTTTCAGCAGGACATCGCCGGCAAAACAAGTGATGCCCGGGTTATCAAGCGTCCACGGACCACCCGGCGTCAGGCTAGATGAAAAAGGAGTTCAAGATCATGCCGAAGCTCAAGACCAAGAGCGGGGCGGCCAAGCGCTTCAAGATCAGCGGCAAGGGCCGCATCAAGCGCACCCAGGCCAACCTGCGCCACATCCTCACCAAGAAGGCGACCAAGCGCAAACGCCAGCTGCGAGGCACTACAGAGGTGTTCTCCGGCGACCAGCACGCCATTCGCGTAATGATGCCTTACGCGTAAGGGAGAGCGCTCATGCCAAGAGTTAAACGTGGAGTCATCGCCCGGGCCCGCCACAAGAAAGTTCTGCAGCAGGCGAAAGGGTTCCGTGGGCGTCGCAAGAACGTCTTTCGCGTAGCCAAACAGGCGGTCATGAAGGCGGGGCAGTACGCCTACCGCGACCGTCGTGTCAAGAAACGCGAATTCCGTGCGCTGTGGATCGTGCGCATCAACGCGGCGGCACGGGAGTTTGGTCTGACCTACAGCACGCTGATCAACGGGCTGAAGAAATCCTCGATCGAGGTCGATCGCAAGGTGCTGGCCGAGCTCGCGGTATTCGACAAGGTGGCGTTCGAGAAGATCGCGGCGCAAGCGAAAGCCGGCCTCGGAGGGTAATTCGGGAAGCGTTCAAAGAAGGAGGCTTGCGGGCCTCCTTTTTTGTTGGGTGAACATGAAAGAGCTTGAACAGATCGTCGAGGAAGCGCGCGCCGCCTTCGAGGGCATCGAGGACGCGGCGCTCCTCGAGCAGGAAAAGGCCCGGTTTCTCGGTAAGAGCGGATCGCTTACCGGGTTGCTCAAGAAGCTTGGCGGGCTGCCGGCGGAGGAGCGCCCACAGGCCGGCGCGCGCATCAACGACGCCAAGCTTGCGGTGGAGAACCTGCTGCAGGCACGTCGGCGCGCGATCCAGGATGCCGCGCTGGCGAAGCGGCTGGAGGAGGAACGGCTCGACGTGACGCTCCCGGGACGGGGAGCCGGCACCGGCGGCCTGCATCCTGTCACGCGAACGCTTGACCGGGTCGCCGCGCTGTTCCGGACGATGGGATTCGAGGTCGCCGATGGCCCGGAAATCGAAACTGACTACTACAACTTCTCGGCGCTGAACCAGCCGGAAGATCATCCGGCCCGGTCGATGCACGACACCTTCTATCTGGAGGGGGCGGCGCATTTGCTGCGCACTCACACCAGTCCGATCCAGATTCACTACATGGAGAAGCACCGCCCGCCGATCAGGATTATTGCGCCCGGTCGCGTGTATAGAGTGGATTCCGATGCCACGCACTCGCCGATGTTCCACCAGCTGGAGGGTTTGTGGATCGACGAAACGGCGACTTTTTCCGACCTCAAGGGCGTGGTGCGCGAGTTTCTGCGCCGATTCTTCGAGCAGGATGAGCTCGAGGTGCGCTTCCGCCCGTCGTTCTTTCCCTTCACCGAGCCGTCTGCCGAAATCGACATGACGTTTGGCGCGTCGTGGCTGGAAATCGGCGGCTGCGGAATGGTCCATCCCCAGGTGCTGCGTAATGTGGGCATCGACCCGGAGCACTTTCAGGGTTTTGCCTTTGGCATGGGCCTCGACCGGCTGGCGATGTTGCGCTACGGGGTCGACGACCTGAGGTTGTTCTTTGAGGGCGACCTGCGCTTCTTGCGCCAGTTCGCCTGATTACACCGAAGCATGGATCCAACATGAAGTTTTCGGAGAACTGGCTGCGCGAACTGTGCAATCCGCCGTTATCGACGGCGGAACTTGCGCGCGCGTTGACCATGGCCGGGCTCGAAGTCGAGGAGGTGCGTGCCGCCGCCCCGGCGTTTTCCGGCGTGGTGGTGGCCAAGGTGCTGGAGGTGGAGCGCCATCCGGACGCGGAACGACTGAAGGTGTGCAAGGTCGACATCGGGCGGGGTGCACCGCTGTCGATCGTGTGCGGTGCGCCGAACGTGGCCGTCGGGATGAAGGTGCCGTGTACGCTGGTTGGCGCGCGGTTGCCCGGGCTTGAGATTCGTGCTGCCCGGCTCAGGGGCGTTGAATCACAGGGCATGCTGTGCTCCGCCGCCGAGCTGGGAATCTCGGAAGACGCATCCGGCCTGTGGGTGCTGCCCGGCGACGCAGGGATCGGCGAGGACCTGCGCAAGCTCGGCGACTTGGACGACCAGATCTTTACGCTCAAGCTGACCTCGAACCGGGGCGACTGTCTGTCGCTGCTTGGCGTGGCCCGGGAGGTGGCGGCGATTACCGGCGCGGCGCTCACCTTGCCGGATCTGCGCGAAGCACCGATGGTGCACGGCGAGCAGCTTTCGGTCCGGCTGTCGGCCGGGCAGGCCTGCCCGCGCTATGCCGGCCGGATTATCCGGAACATCGACCCGAACGCGCCCACGCCGGCACACATCGTGCGTCGCCTTGAGCGCAGCGGCGTGCGCGCCATCAGCGCGGTGGTTGATCTGACCAACTACGTCATGCTGGAAATCGGGCAACCGCTGCACGCGTTTGATCTGGACAGGCTTAAGGGTGGCATCGACGTGCGTTTCGGGCGCCAGGGCGAGCAACTGGAACTGCTCAACGGCCAGACGGTGGGGCTGCAGCCCGATCTGCTGGCCATCTGCGATGAAAATGGTCCGGTCGCGCTTGCCGGGATCATGGGGGGCGAGCCGACTGCGGTGACCGGGTCGACCACCAATGTGTTTCTGGAAAGCGCCTACTTCGATCCAAAGGCCATTGCCGGTCGCTGGCGCCGCCTTGGGTTCACTTCCGATGCCTCGCACCGCTTCGAACGCGGCGTGGATTATCTCGGCACGGTTCGGGGCATAGAGCGGCTGACCCGCCTGATCCTGGATATCTGTGGCGGAGAGGCCGGGCCGGTCAACGACGTACAGACGATGCTGCCTTCGCGCCCCGAAGTACAGGTTCGGGTCTCGCGCTGTGCGCGCGTGCTCGGCATGGACATCGGCGCTGACCGTATCGAGGATGTACTGCGCCGCCTGCGCTTGCCGGCGCGGCGCGCGGGAGAGTCTTTTGTGGTCAGTCCGCCAAGCTATCGCTTTGATCTCGGGATCGAAGAAGATCTGATCGAGGAAGTGGCGCGGATCGACGGCTATGACAAGCTGCCGGCGACGCTGCCGGTGTCCCGATCGGGCATGTTGTCCAGCCCTGAGACGACGCTCGATGACGGGCAGATCCGGCAACGCATGGTGAGCCGGGATTACCAGGAGGTGATCAGCTACAGTTTCGTGGACGAAAGCTGGGAACATGATTTTGCCGGAAATCAGGCGCCGATCCGCCTGGCGAATCCGATCGCCGCTCAGATGAGCGTGATGCGGTCGACCCTGCTCGGCAGCCTTGTCGGATGCCTGAAGTTCAATCTGAATCGGCGCCAGACACGGGTGCGCCTGTTCGAGATCAGCCGGGTATTCAGCCGCGCGGGCGACGGATATCTCCAGCCGAGACGCATCGGCGGGATCGCCTATGGCCCGGTCGCGCCTGAGCAATGGGCATTGACGAGCCGTCCGGTGGACTTTTTCGATGTGCGCGGCGATCTGGAGGCGCTGGCAGGGCCGAATGGGCTGGATTTCCGTCCGGTAAGCCATCCGGCTTTGCATCCCGGCAAATCGGCCGAGGTCCTGCGTGATGGCCGGGTAATTGGATGGCTTGGAGAACTTCACCCCGCCCTGAGTCAGCGCTATGAGATCGAGGGCGGGGCAGTGGCATTCGAGTTGGAGCTGGAGCCGGTATGCCGGCAGCCCCTGCCGCGACACAAGGACGTGCCCAAGTTTCCCCCGGTGCGCCGGGACATCGCGGTGGTGGTCGCGGCGGAACTGCCGGTTCAGGACCTGTTACAGGCGCTCCGCGCACGCAAAACAGCCATTGTCGAAGATGTATCGTTGTTCGATGTGTACCGGGGCAAGGGTATTGAGCAGGGGAAAAAAGGTCTTGCTTTCCGTGTGTTATTGCAAGATACTCAAAAGACTCTCACCGACGCCGAGGTGGATGCCGCGGTCGCGGGTCTGCGCCAGGTCCTGGTACAAGAATACGGAGCCAAGCTCAGGCAATAAGGGGAAACCATGACGCTCACAAAAGCTGACCTGGCGGATCTTCTGTTCGAGAAAGTCGGCCTCAATAAGCGAGAGGCAAAGGACATGGTCGAGGCCTTCTTCGAAGAGGTGCGCCAGGCCTTGGAGCGCGGCGAGGGCGTTAAACTCTCGGGCTTCGGCAATTTCCAGCTGCGCGACAAGCCGCAACGTCCGGGGCGCAATCCGAAGACCGGCGAGGAAATCCCGATTACCGCACGGCGGGTGGTTACTTTCCATGCCAGCCAGAAGCTGAAGGCAATGGTCGAGAAGAACTACGGTGGAGACCAGCAGCAACCACAACAGCAGCAGCAGCCGTAAGGCGCCGCTGCCCCCGATCCCCGCGAAGCGCTACTTCACCATTGGTGAAGTCAGCGAGTTGTGCGGTGTGAAGCCCCATGTGCTGCGTTACTGGGAGCAGGAGTTCACCCAGCTCAAGCCGGTGAAGCGGCGCGGCAACCGACGCTATTACCAGCACCACGAAGTCCTTCTCATCCGGCGCATTCGCGAACTGCTCTACGAACAGGGGTTCACCATCAGCGGCGCACGGGCGCGACTGGACCAGGGCGGCGCGGAGGACAAGGCGCCTGCGCAGCGTCAGGCAACGGCCGTTCCCCTATCCCTCAAGCGCGAGCTCGAGCAAGTACTCCAGATCCTGCGCGCCTGAAGCCCGGCGTTAACCGACGGGAAGAAAACAGGCTCTGTTATAATTCGCCGCGATTTCGGGGCGTAGCGCAGCCTGGTAGCGTACCTGCATGGGGTGCAGGTGGTCGTGAGTTCGAATCTCACCGCCCCGACCAATCTTCCCGCGCAAGGCGAACTACGCATCAGCGGCCGCAAAGCATGAACGCACGCAACGGGACTGCAATCCGTTCACTCCACCCTTGCCCCGGACATTGTCCCGGTCTGAATCAACCCGGGCGGACATGCGAATCCTGCTGAGTAACGACGACGGATATTTCGCGCCGGGTCTCGCGCAACTTGCAGAAGCGGTTTCCAGTCTCGCGGAAGTGATCGTGGTTGCGCCGGAGCGCGATCGCAGCGGCGCCAGCAATTCGCTTACCCTTGATCGACCGCTGGCCGTCAAGCGCTCACACAACGGTTTCCTTTACGTCAACGGCACGCCGACCGATTGCGTCCACCTGGCCGTGACAGGACTCCTCGAAGGGTTGCCCGACATGGTCATATCGGGCATCAACCACGGGGCGAACATGGGCGACGATACGATCTATTCCGGGACCGTGGCCGCCGCCACCGAAGGCTTCCTGCTCGGCATTCCGTCGATCGCCGTCTCGCTGGCCAGCAAGCATGGTGGCAATTATCCGGCGGCAGCCCGCGTGGCCTGCGAGCTGGTGCAAAGATTCCGGGACGATCCGATCCCGTTCCCCGTGCTGTTCAACGTCAACGTGCCCGACGTTCCGTACGAGTCGTTGCAGGGCGTCGAAGTAACGCGCCTGGGACGCCGGCACAAGGCCGAGGGCGTCATCAAGACCGCGAACCCGCGGGGCGAAACGGTCTACTGGATCGGAGCCGCCGGTGATGCGCAGGATGCGGGAGAGGGCACTGATTTTAACGCCATCGCCGGGCGGCGCGTGTCGGTTACGCCGCTGCAGATCGATCTGACCCAGTACGCCAATCTCGACAGCGTGCGCAACTGGCTTGGGCAGAAGGCGGGGCGCAACGGGGTGAAGGTTGCGGGAGCCGCGGCAAAGTGAACTCGCGCATCGCCGGCATCGGGATGACTTCGCAGCGCACGCGCATGCGCATGGTCGACAGGCTGCGCAGCGAGGGAATACGTGATGAGGTGGTCCTCGGGGCGATGGGCGAGATTCCCCGCCACATCTTCGTGGACGAAGCGCTGGCGAGCCGCGCGTACGACGACGTGGCGCTGCCCATAGGTTTCGGTCAGACCATATCGCATCCATTCACTGTGGCCAGACTGTGCGAACTCGCGCGCGATGGGCGACCGCTCGGCAAGGTGCTGGAGATTGGCACCGGTTGCGGGTATCAGGCTGCCGTTTTGTCACGGCTTGCGCGCGAGGTCTACTCGGTCGAACGTATTGCCCAGCTGACTTCGCGCGCGCGCCTGCGATTGCGCGAGTTGAATTGCCGAAATGTGAAGCTCAAGCATTCCGACGGCCACAACGGACTCCCCGAGGCCGCACCCTTTGACGCAATCGTGATGACGGCTGCCGCCACGCACGTACCGGAAATGCTGACCATGCAGCTGGCGGAGGGCGGTTCACTGGTGCTTCCGGTTGGCGCCGGCCAACAGAAGCTGGTGGTGGTGCGACGAACAGGGCAGGGGCTGGAGCAGCAGACGCTGGACGAAGTGAAGTTCGTGCCGCTGCTGGGCGGGGTGTCCACGTGAAGCCCGGCTGGCCTGTCGGCGACCCTGCAGCGCTGGCTGTCGCGGCGTTGCTGATCGGTGCCTGTGCCTCGACGGAGTTTGCCGCCCCGATTGTCGATCGCACGCCAGCACCCGTCGCCAGATCGCCGGCCGCCAGCATGCCAACAGCCGCCACCGCGCCCGCGACTTCGCCAGCAGCGGCGGACAAAAGCGCGGCCAGCGCCCCGGTCGCTGCGCCGTCCCCGCCAAAGCCGGCCCCGCCGCCCGCAACTCCCGCCGCCCCGGCCGCGGTGGCCGCGGCGCCGGCCACTGTCGTCAAGGCGCCGCCGCAACCTGAATTGCGCCCCTATCGCGAGGGCGACTGGCGGCCGGAGTTCCATGTGGTGCAGAAGGGTGACACGCTCTACAGCATCGCGCTGGATTACGGGCAGGACTATCGCGACCTGGCGGCGTGGAATCAGCTCGCTGACCCCGGATACATACAGATCGGTCAGCGGCTCCGGCTGTTTCCGCTCGGTGGCGCCGCCGAGATCGGGGCACCGGAGCCGGTACCTCTGCCGCCGGCCAGCCTGAGCGCAAAGCCGACACCGGCCGCCGCACCAAAGGCGGTGCCGTTGTATAACGAGCCGAAGGCACAACGCCTTGCTTATTCGGAGCAGGCACTGGCGCAGCTGCTCGGGCGCACGGAGAAACCGGCAGCTGCCGCGCCACCGCCGAAACCATCACCGCCGGGACCGCCTGCTCAGCCGGAACCGCCCAAGACAGTCGCAGCCGGCGTAGCAGGATTGCCTGATGAACGCCTCACCTGGGAGTGGCCGGTTAGGGCGGAGCCGATCTACCTGTTCGGCAAGGGCGCCAACCCCAAGGGCATCGGAATCGGCGGCGCACTCGGCCAGCCGGTCGTCGCCAGCGCGCCGGGCAAGGTGGTGTACAGCGGCAGTGGACTGCGGGGGTACGGCAAACTTATCATCATCAAGCACAACCCGACGTATCTCAGCGTGTATGCGCACAACAGCCAACTGCTGGTGAAGGAGGGTCAGGCGGTGGCGCAGGGGCAGAAAATCGCGGAAATGGGCAATAGCGACAGCGAGCGCGTCGGTCTGCATTTCGAGATTCGTCGGCTGGGCAAGCCCACCGACCCGATGAAGTATCTGCCAACCGACGCGCGCTCATGAATGACGAGCAACTCCAGGGCCAGGAAGACGAGCCCGCCGACGATAGCGCCCCGGCCGAAGTCGAGTCGCAGGCGGAGGAGTTTCCGAGCGCAGACCTGCTGTCCGACGTAACGCAACTCTACTTCAACGATATCGGACAGAACGAGCTGCTGACCGCCGAGCAGGAACGGCACTACGCAAGACTGGCGCGCGCCGGCGACTTCGAAGCGCGCCAGAAGATGATCGAGCACAATTTGCGCCTGGTGGTGAACATCGCCAAGCACTACAACGGGCGCGGGCTGCAGCTCCTCGACCTGATCGAGGAAGGCAATCTCGGTCTGATTCATGCGCTGGAAAAGTTCGACCCGGAGCGCGGGTTCCGCTTTTCCACCTATGCGACGTGGTGGATTCGCCAGGCGATCGAGCGGGCAATCATGTATCAGTCGCGCACAATCCGGCTGCCGGTGCATGTCATCAAGGACCTTAACACCGTGCTTCGCGCGATGCGCCACCTGGAGACGCATTCTGAGCGAGAACCCTCGGTCGAGGACGTCGCGCACCTTGTTGGCTGGGACGTGGCCGAGGTACGCCGGCTCTTGGCGCTGAATGAACGCATGGCGTCGCTCGATGCCCCGCTGGAAATCGATCCGATGCTCTCGGTCGGGGAATCGATCGCCGACGAGACCACGCCGACACCGGATCTACGGCTTGAGAATGCGGAGATCGCCCGTTTCGTGCAGGATTGGCTCAAACAGCTTTCCGACCGGCATCGCAGCGTCATCGAGCGGCGCTACGGCCTGAACGGGACCGAGATCCAGACGCTGGAACAGCTCGCGCAGAACCTCAACCTGACGCGTGAGCGTGTCCGGCAGATTCAAATCGAGGCGTTGGCTTCGCTGCGCAAGATCCTGCGCCGTAACGGCATGTCGCGAGAGACGTTGCTCTAGCGGCTGCGGGCGAGGGCTCGGTTCAGGCGAGCTTCTTGATTTCCAGGTTCAGATTTTCGAGATCGCGCGCTTCCGAGCGCTCGCCATAGCGAAGTCGAATGTACAGCGCTGCAATCGTGCGCAGCTTCTGCTCCAACTCCGGAAAACGGGCGATTGCCCGGTCGGTGAAATCTACTGGACCCTCGGCGGGTCGTCGAACCAGGCCGCGGCGGGCCATCAGGTCAACAAAACGCGTCCAGCTGCGCTGTACCGGATCTAGCTGTCGCCGACGTGCGCGCATGAGCATGGTCAGCCCGAAACCGAGCAGCACGAGGCCGGTTCCGGCGATCAGCGAAACCACCATTTCTTCCCAGCCGATGCGTGGCAGACCGAAGGAATTCAGAAATCGGGACTGCTGCTCGGGCGTATAACCGAGCACCCACTGGTTCCAGGAATTGGTTACCGCATCCCAGGCATGACGCATTTGCCTTATCCATTCGATACGGGTTCGCCGGATCAGCGGCTGGGGGTCGGTTTCCGGTACGGCCGAAGTGATGCCCTGCTGAATGCGCAGCGGGGACACCGCCGCCGTCGGATCGACCCGCACCCAACCCTGGTTATCGATCCACACCTCGGTCCAGGCATGAGCCTCCGACTGGCGCACGATCAGAAAGCCGTCGACAGGGTTGATTTCGCCACCGAGGTAGCCGGTCACGATCCGCGTCGGAATGCCGGCCGCGCGCATCAGGACCGCGAAGCTCGAGGCGTAATGCTCGCAAAAGCCAGCGCGCGTTTCGAACAGGAACTGGTCGACCGGGTCGTTTTCCAGGGGAGGTGGTTCCAGCGTATAGACAAACGCCTGGGTGCCGAAGTGGTGGAGCGCGCGCTGGATCACCTCCTGGGCATCGGCTGACTCCGCCTGCCACTGGCGCGCGAGCGCGCGCGCGCGCATGGCGACCCCGTCAGGTAGTACCAGCGCCTGCTGCAGTTCGCCGCGAAGGGTTTCCTCGCCTACGCGATAGCTGATGACCGATTGCGCGTCGTAGCGCCGGCGTTCGCGTATCGGCCGGGCCGACAATACCTGGTAGTCGCGGGTCAGGAAGCTGTCGGGCGGCAGGCTTGCCGGCAAATCGATCAGGAACAGCCAGCGATCATCGTGGGGCTCAAGCGTAACGGTATAGTTGATCGGCGGCGCAAGCGACTCGTAGCGCCACACCGACAGCCGCACCGGTTGGGATGTGCGCCAGGTCCGCCCGTCGAAGTCCCACATGACGGGACCGCGCCAGTAAAGCTGCTGGACGTTGGACGGCGTGCTCTCAAACTGCACGCGAAACGCGATCTCATCCGACAGCGACAGCTGAGTAATCGTACCGGGTGACATCGAATCGGACAGGCCGGTGCGCGCCGAGTGCTGAATCTGCGGCAGTCCCCACAGCGGTCCCTGCACCCGCGGGAACAGCAGAAACAGCAGCAGCATGACGGGAATCGCCTGCAGCAACAGCACGCCGGAAGTGGTAGCGATCGATCGCAGGCGCCCCACCGGGGTCGCGTGCTGCAGGCTCACAAGGGTCGCCGTGATCATCCACACGACGCCGATCGAATACAGAGCGGTCGGGATGGTCTGGGTGTAGAAGAAATTGGTGATCGTCAGGAAGTAGCACAGGATGATCACCACATTGACGTCGCGTATGCGGCGCATTTCCAGCAGCTTCAGCGACGCCAAGGCCAGCAGCAGCACCACGCCGGAATCGCGGCCGAACAGCGTGCGGTAGGACAGGGCGACCCCGGCGATCGCGGCTGCCGCCAGCAGGATCAGCACGGTCTTGGACGGCAGCGGGCGCCGTCGCCATCCGATCAGGAAACGCGCTGCCAGCATCAGCGCGCAAAACAGCGTCGTCCACAGGGGTACCCGGGCGGCGTGGGGCGCCATGACCAGGGCGACGCTTGCAATCAACGCGGCCAGTCGCCTCGGGTCGAGTGTGTCGGTCGCGGGCATCAGCTGTCGCCCGGCTGGAACAGCGCCAGGCACTCCAGGCATCGGGTCTTGTGCGCTTCGCCGACGCCGAGTTCGATGTGGCGGCCGGGCAGGCGCAGGCCGTAACGCAGGCCGCCCTGATGCGCCTCGAGCACCCAGCGGGTCAATCGCGACAGCCGCTGTTCGATTCCCAATGCGGGCGGCGTATCGGCAAAGTCGAGCCATAGTTCGGCGGCGGCAACCGAGCCGGCGAACACTTTGGTGACCAGGGCCTCGCCCCGGGCGACCGATTTCCATGCGATTCGCCGCGGCGAGTCGCCTGCATGGTAGTCGCGCAGGCCGGCGAAGTCCTCATCGCCGCGCCCGGTTGCCGCACCACGTCCACTGGCTGCCTGAACGTCGGGCAGCGGCACGTTTCCGGATTCCGGTGCCGGATAGACGAGACATGCCAGATCGAGGTGCACGTTGGCCCAGGCGTAAAACAGGCCGATCGGGAAGGTCGTGCCCACACGAAACCGCCCGGGCCTGAGCATCCCGCGTCTTGGTGCAGGTACCCGGATGCGAACTTCGGTTTCGCTCCGGGGGCCGACATCGAATTGCTCCGGGTCGGATTCGGTGAACTGGATCGCGAGGCTCAGCCGGGCGATGCGGCCGGGGTTGACGGCGAGCACGTGGAACCGCGCGCGGTCGCCGGCGAAAACCGGTTCGGTCCTGCCTGCGCGCAGTTCGACATGTGCGAGATTGCGCCAGGTGTGGAGCATCGACACGATGCCGGTGCCGGCAAGGAGGAAAGTCAGGCCGAAGCCGAGGCTCAGGTTGTAGTTGATGGAGCCGATCAGCATCAGCACCAGCGTGAGCGCGTACAACAGGCCGGCTCGGGTGGGCAGGATGTACACACGGCGCTGCGACAGTATTACCGGACCTCTCTCCGGCGCTTTGGTCGGAAAGATCCATTCGCCGATGCGGTCGCGCAGGGAGCGATTGAGCCCGCGGCTGTCGCGCGCAGCACCGCTGTCGGGATTCATCTGTTCACCCCTGCCGCGCTCAAGGAATGGCCACTTCCTCCAGGAGCCGCTGGGTGAAGTCCATTCCGGACAGCGACGCGAATCCATTCACCGGCTGAAGGCGATGGCCGACCACGCTTGGCAGCACCGCCTGCAGGTCCTCAGGGATGACCTCGCGGCGCCCATCCATGAAAGCCCAAGCGCGCGCGGCGTTGACCAGGTAGAGGCCGGCCCTTGGCGACAATCCGGTTACGAAATCGCTGGCGCGCCGCGTATAGGCCAGCAGGGCCTGCACATAATCGAGCAGCGCCGGCGCGGTGTGAATGCTGCGTACCTGCTTCTGAAGGGCAATGAGTTCCTGCGGTTCGAGCGCTGGGATCAGATCGCCGATCATGTCGCGACGCTCGCGTCCTTCGAGCAGGGCACGCTCCGCACTTGCGTTCGGATAGCCAAGGTGAATACGCATCAGGAAGCGGTCGAGTTGCGATTCGGGCAACGGAAACGTACCCACCTGGTGAGAGGGGTTCTGAGTCGCGATCACGAAAAACGGGTCGGGAAGGGGCCGTGTTTCGCCCTCGGTCGTGACCTGGTGCTCCTCCATCGCTTCGAGCAGCGCGCTCTGGGCTTTCGGAGTGGCGCGATTGACTTCATCGGCCAGGATGACCTGGGCGAAGATCGGCCCCGGATGGAACTTGAACGTGGAGCTGTCGCGGTCGAAAACCGCGACTCCGAGGATGTCCGCCGGCAACAGATCGCTGGTGAATTGAATTCGCTGGAAATCGAGGCCAAGCGTCTTGGCCAATGCATGCGACAGCGTGGTTTTGCCTACGCCCGGCAGGTCCTCGATCAGCAGATGCCCTTTCGCCAGCAGACAGGCAAGCGTGAGGCGGATCTGGTGTTCCTTGCCCAGAATGATACTGCCGATCTGGGCGATGACGGGGGCAAGCGTCTGGGGCATTGGAGGCGTTCGGCGCGGACGACCCGAAGCGGACCGCGGCGCAGGCATGAAGTTCCGATCGCCTGGAAGTTTACCGCACAGCCCGGCGCCAGGGCACTCACGCAAGCGGCATCATCACCCGGCGCAACGAAGGATCGTCCTGGTGTGGCTCAATGCCGAAGCCGAGTTTTCGCATCAGTTTCAGCATGGTCTCGTTGTTGTGCAGCACTACGCCTTCCATGCGCAACAGCCCCTTTTCCCGTGCGGCATCCGCCAGAGCCGTCATCAGAGCCGTAGCAATGCCTTTGCCCTGCCAGCGGTCAGCCACGACGATCGCGAACTCGCAGCTTTCGCCATCCGGATTGGTGGCGTATCGGGCAACGCCGATCTGCGTCTCCCGGCCGTTGAGCGTAACCACCGCGATCAACGCCATCTCGCGGTCATAATCGATCTGGGTAAATCTGACCAGCATGCGCTCGGACAGCTCGTGGAGTGCGCTGATGAAGCGAAAGTAGCGTGCCTCGTCGGACAGCGCGCTGACGAACGCGCGCTCGATCTCGGCATCCTCCGGACGGATCGCCCGCAAGGTCACGATCACACCTTCGGGCAGCATAAGGCTGCGTAACAGATGGTGCGGGTAGGGATGGATCGCCATGTGGGCATAGCGGTTGCGAGCATCCGCAACCTCTGCGGGGCCGACGATCACGCGGGCGTCTACAGCGATTGCGCCTGCGCCATCGATGAGCAACGGGTTCACATCCATCTCGCGGATCCAGGGCAGCTCGCATGCCATTTCCGACACCCTCATCAGGATCCCGTGAAGGGCATCCAAAGCCGCAGAGGGCAGTTCGCGCCCGAGCTGTCTGCCCAGTCGCGAGCGGTTGACGAGGTTGTCGGTCAGCAGGCGGTTGAGCGGTGGGAGCGCGACTGCCCGGTCGGCGATCAGTTCGACGTCGTTGCCCCCGGTTCCGAAAGTGACGACCGGCCCGAACAGGCTGTCGGTGAACAGTCCGATCAGCGCTTCACGTGCTCTTTGCCGCGCCACCATGGACTGAACTGAAACGCCTTCAATGCGCGACTGGGGCAATGCCCGGCGCACGGCGGCCAGGATGTCGTCGTACGCCACGCGTACTTCGGCGGCGTTCTTCAGGCCGAGCCGCACGCCGTCTACCTCGTGCTTGTGCGGCACGTCGTAGGAAGCGACTTTCATCGCGACGGGAAATCCGATCTGTTCGGCCACGGCAAGCGCCTCGCTGATCGAGCGGGCGAGCGCTGTCGGGGCGACCGGAATGCGAAAACAGGCCAGCAAAGCCTTGGATTCGACTTCACTAAGCATCGTGCGGCCTGCTGACAGTGCGTCCTGAATGAGGGCACGAGCGCCCTCGGTGTCCGGGGCTTCGGCGTGGGCGAGCGGTCCGGGCACCTGCATCAGCAGCCGCTGATTCTGGTAATAGGTTGCGACGTTGGCAAAAGCCTCGACCGCAGGTTCGGGCGTACGGAATGCCGGGATCCTCGCGTCGGCAAGGACGGCACGCGCGCTGCGCAGACTCTGGTCACCCATCCAGCACGCGAAGAGGGGTTTTGAATCCTGTCGGGACAGTTCGACGACGGCGCGCGCAACGTCCTCCGCGCGCGTCATAGCCTGCGGCGCGAGTATCACCAGCAACCCGTCCACGGCGGCGTCCGCCTGACAGGCCGCGACAGCTTCGCGGTATCGGGCCTCATCGGCATCCTCTAGCAGGTCCACCGGATTGGCGCGAGACCATGCCGGGGGCAAGGTGCGATCCAGGCGTTCGAGCGTTGCCGCTGACAGCTGCGCGAGTTCGATGCCGGTCTCGCCGGCCCGGTCGGCCGCCATTACACCCGGGCCGCCGCCATTAGTAATGACGGCGAGCCTGTTGCCAACCGGTCTGTAACGCGAGGACAGGCATTTCGCCGCGGAAAACAGTTGCACGAAGCTCTTGACGCGAACCGCGCCTGCGCGTCGCAATGCCACGTCGACTACGTCATCGCGGCCGGCCAATGAACTGGTATGAGTGGCGGCGGCCCGCGAACCGGCTTCGTCGCGGCCTGCTTTCAGTACCACCACCGGCTTCGCACGGGCCGCCGCGCGCAGTGCGCTCATGAATTTCCTGGCGTTTCGAATGCCCTCGACGTAGAGCACTATGCTGTCGGTGGCCGGATCCAGTGTCAGAAAATCGAGTACATCGGCAAAGTCGACATCCAGCTTGTTGCCCAGCGAGACCACGCTCGAGAAACCGACTTCGTCGGCATCGGCCCAGTCGAGAACCGCCGCAACCATTGCGCCCGACTGCGCGACCAGCGCAACACTGCCGGGGCGCGCGGCGCTTGCCGCGAATGTTGCGTTCAGGCCAAGGGCAGGGCGCATGACGCCAAGGCTGTTGGGGCCGAGTATGCGCATGTGATAGCGGGCTGCCGACGCCGAAATCTGCTGCAGCGCGCGGCGCCCTTCCCGGGTAGCGGTGCTCAGTCCTGACGACAGGATGGCGGCGGCCCGCACCCCTTGGCGGGCGCACTCGTCTATAAGCCCCGGAATGGTCTCTGGAGGCGTCGCCAGCACCGCAAGCTCGGGTACCGACGGCAGGGCGGAAATCGATCGATGCGCTGGCCGGCCGTGCACTTGGCGGCGGTTCGGATTGACGAGCCACAGTGTGCCGGCGAACGAACGGGCAAGGTTGCGGACCAGCGCGGCGCCGACGGAGGCAGGGTCTTCGCTGGCGCCGACGACTGCCACAGACGACGGCGTCAGCAGATGTGCCAGGGGATGCAGTTCCATGGAATTCGGCTCGAAAGCCATTATGCCGCCGCGAGGCGGCCACTGCGCCTGGCGTCCATGCGGGGAAGACAGGCGAAATGCTACTATCGACGCATACAGCGGAACCTGAAATGAGCCTTGCTTTTCTGCATCACCGGGACTGCGCCAAGCACGATATGGGCGCGCATCATCCGGAGTGTCCCGACCGACTCGCTGCCATTGAAGATTACCTGCTGGCCACCGGCCTGCTGCCTCACCTTCGCGAGTTCGATGCTCCACTGGCGGACCGTGATGTTCTTGCCCGGGTTCACGATCCGGCATACCTCGACGCGCTGGAGGCTGCGGCTCCCGCGCATGGTGTGGTGCACCTCGACCCCGATACTGCAATGAATCCGCACACTCTCCAGGCGGCGCGACGGGCCGCCGGTGCCGTGGTGCGGGCGGTCGACCTGGTGATCAGCGGTGAGACCGGGACCGCGTTCTGCTGCGTGCGCCCCCCCGGACATCACGCCGAGCGCGCCAGGGCGATGGGCTTCTGCTTTTACAACAACATCGCGGTGGGCGCGGCGCATGCGCTGGCCGCGCACGGGCTGGCGCGGGTGGCGGTGGTCGACTTCGATGTTCACCACGGAAACGGCACCGAGCATATTTTCTCCGCCGACGAGCGGGTGATGATGGTCTCCACTTTCCAGCATCCTTTCTACCCGTATAGCGGCATGGAAGGGCGATCCTCTCGCATGGTCAACTGCCCGTTGCCTGCCTATTCAGGCAGCCGCGAATTCAGGGAGGCGGTGGAAACGGCGTGGTTGCCGGCCCTCGCCGATTTCCAACCGGAAATGATTCTGGTCTCGGCCGGGTTTGACGCGCATCGCGAAGACGACATGGCAATGCTCGCACTGAACGAGCAGGACTACGATTGGGTAACCCGAAAAATCGTTGCGGTCGCGGACGAGTATGCCGGTGGGCGTGTGGTTTCAAGCCTGGAGGGGGGATATCACTTGTCGGCCCTGGCGCGCAGCGTGGCAGTCCACGTCAAGGCGCTGGCCGGACTTTGATTGGTGTCTGTGGGCGCAGTGCCTGCTGCCAGGCGCCTAACGGCCGCCATCTGGAACCGCCGTGGAAGGTCGTGAGGTCCTCCAGCCCTCTCATGGCAAGCCCAATAAAGTCAGGTAGTTACTTATTCGGATCAGGGAAGTCCGGGATGCCATTAAGGTAAAACCTGATGGTATGGCGGGGCATCTGCGCCTAGTCTCGGCACAGCGGTTGACGGATAACCATGGACCGCTGCCAGAGGCTCCCGGACATGCGTTTGAACGTTCTTCTGATTGATGACAATCCTTTGTTCGTGGTTGCGGCAAGTCGCTTCCTGAGCGAATTCTGCGACGTGAACGTAGTCGCGGCGGCCGGCGACGGCGTCGAGGGGCTGGCGCGTGCCCGCGAACTCAATCCCGACGTGGTCATGATCGACCAGGGTATGTCACCCCTCACCGGGCTCGATACCGTGGTGAGTCTGAGAGCGCTGCCCGCTCCGCCGGCCGTGATCATCGTTACGCTCAATGCCACCCCCCAGTTGCGGCAGGCGGCGCGTGAACGCGGGTGCGAACTGGTCATCAGCAAAATCGATTTCACGCGTCAGATTGGGCCGGCGCTCGAGGCGCTTGCGGCCGAAAGGCGCCCGACGGCTGTTGTCGGGTCGCGAATTTCGGTGCGATCTTGAGCCGATTGCCCTGAAGCCTCAGAGAATCAGGCCCGCGGCAACCCGACGATCCTCGCCCAGAAGGATGTTGTAGGTGCGGCACGCAGCAAGGGTGTCCATCACCTCGAAACCGATACCCGCAGCAATCAAAGGTTGCAAGGCCCGCGCTGGCGGAAACGTCAGCTTATCGCCTGTGCCGACCAGCACAATCTCCGCGCCAAGATCGGCTAGCACGGCGAGAGATTCAGCCGATGGCGGGAGGTCCGGTCTCCAATCCGGCAATACCCGGTCGGGGAGAACGATGAGGCTGTGCTCGTATCGCACACGACTGACCTCGACGTACCCGGCACCATAGGCGGTGATGGCATTGCGGCCTTCCGTGCTGGATAAATGCAGCTTCAAGAGCAGTTCTTTTGCTGTGCGGTAAGCGATCCGGTAGCATTATATCTTTGCCAGTTCATACAGGCAGTTAAGGCCCGGAGCCGCAGTCGCCCATGAAGGAATTTCCGCGCATCAAGCGCCTTCCACCCTATGTTTTCAACATTACCGGCGAACTCAAAATGGCCGCTCGCCGGCGCGGGGAGGACATCATTGATCTGTCCATGGGCAATCCGGACGGACCCACGCCGAAGCACATCGTCGACAAGCTGATCGAATCGGCCCAGCGCACCGACACCCATGGATACTCGGTGTCGAAAGGTTTGCCCAGGTTGCGCAAGGCTATTTGCGGATGGTACCAGCGGCGCTACGGCGTAGATCTCGATCCCGACAGTGAGGCGATCGTCACGATCGGGTCCAAAGAAGGCATCGCGCATCTCGCGCTGGCGACCATGGAGCGCGGCGACATAGTTCTGGTGCCGAACCCGAGTTATCCGATCCATATATACGGTCCGGTGATTGCCGGGGCGGACATACGGCACGTGCGCAGCACGCCCGATGTGGATTTTTTCGACGAGTTGGAGCGGGCGATCAAGGAATCTTTCCCCAAGCCCAAGATGCTCATCCTGAATTACCCAGGCAATCCAACCACGCAATGCGTCGAACTGCCTTTCTTCGAGCGGATCGTGGCGCTTGCCCGTGAGCACGGGATACTGGTGGTGCACGACCTTGCCTACGCGGATATCGTGTTCGACGGATACCGTGCTCCGTCGATCATGCAGGTACCCGGTGCAAGAGACGTGGCGGTTGAATTTTTCACCATGTCCAAGAGCTACAACATGGCTGGCTGGCGCATCGGCTACATGGTCGGCAACCGCGACCTGGTGGCAGCGCTGGCGCGAATCAAGAGCTATCACGACTACGGTACATTCACGCCACTGCAGGTTGCTTCAATCGTGGCACTCGAGGGCCCGCAGGACTGCGTCGAGCAGATCCGTCAGACCTACCAGAAGCGCAGGGACGTTATGGTGAAGGGGCTGCGCGAAGCGGGCTGGATGGTCGACAATCCCAAAGCTTCCATGTACGTCTGGGCCCGGATTCCGGAAGCATACGGACGAATAGGCTCCCTGGAATTCGCCAAGAAGTTGCTCAGCGAAGCAAAGGTCGCGGTTTCGCCCGGTATCGGCTTTGGCGAGTATGGCGATACGCACGTGCGGCTTGCCCTGATCGAAAACGAGGCACGCATCCGCCAAGCCGTGCGAGGGATCAAGGATATGTTCCGCAAGGATGGTCTGGCTCCCGGTGCGTCCGGGAGCAAGGCCAGCGCGAGGGTGGCCTGACCGAATTTTCGGGCTCAGGGACTGCCCGGTTCTCTTTCCGAAATGCCTGACCAGTTCCGGATCGTCGGCGTCGGTTCGCCGGAAGCCGGGGTGATCGAGCCCGGTTGGTTGATGCTTGCTGAGGAAGTGCATCGCCAGCTGCGCCCCGATCTGCCGGCTGAGTACGCGGCAAGAATGACGGCGATAATCCGGGGCGGCGCCTCGATGAGCATTGCCGCAATCGGCGAGCGAGTGGCGGCAGTGGTGGTCTACCGCTTCTTCGAGAACAGCCTTGCTGGTCTGCGCTGTTACGTGGATGACCTGGTCACGGCGGCGGAGCTTCGTTCGGCCGGGGCGGGGCGCGCGCTGCTGCGCCACGTCGAGTTGGCGGCGCGGGCGCGAGGTTGCCGGTCTATAGAACTGGAGTCCGGTGTGCAGCGGGCGCAGGCACACCGCTTCTACCTCGGGCAGGGATTTGCGGTTACGGGTCTTTCGTTCAAGAAAGCAATTTGATGAAGCCAGTTTTTGTTGGGTTGCTTGGTACCGGCACCGTGGGTGGCGGCACCTGCGAGGTTCTGCGACGCAATCGCGAGGAAATCGCCCGTCGGGCCGGCCGGGACATCGTCGTAAAGATGGCTTCGGCACGCGATCTGGCCAGGGCGCGCAGGGCAGTGGGACCCGACGTCGAGCTCACAGCTGATCCCTTCGACATTGTCCGCCACGGGGAAATCGACATCGTGGTCGAACTGATCGGCGGGGTCGACACGGCGAAGCGGCTGGTCCTTGCTGCAATCGATGCCGGAAAACATGTCGTCACGGCGAACAAGGCGCTGCTTGCCAAGTATGGCAACGAGATCTTCAGTGCCGCTCAGTCCAGAGGGGTGATGGTCGCCTTCGAGGCGGCCGTCGCGGGCGGAATACCGATCATCAAGGCGTTGCGCGAAGGGTTAACGGCAAATCGTATCGAATGGATTGCCGGAATCATCAATGGCACGACTAATTTCATTCTCTCGGAAATGCGCGACCGGGGCGCAAGCTTCGACGCCATGCTGAAGGAAGCGCAGCGGCTGGGTTTCGCCGAGGCCGACCCGACCTTTGATATCGAAGGCATTGACGCCGCGCACAAGCTTACGATCATGGCGGCACTGGCATTCGGTGTGCCGATGCAGTTCGAGAAGGCCTATACGGAGGGAATATCCGGATTGACGCGTGAGGATATCCGTTATGCCGAAGAATTCGGTTACCGCATTAAGCTGCTGGGCATCACCAAGCGCGTCGCCGAAGGAATCGAGCTCAGGGTCCATCCGACGCTTATCCCGCATCGCCGACTGATCGCCAACGTCGAGGGCGCCATGAACGCAATCGTGGTGAAAGGCGATGCGGTCGGCCCCACGCTTTATTATGGCGCCGGGGCGGGTGCTGAGCCGACGGCCTCGGCGGTTGTGGCCGACCTGGTGGATGTAACGCGTATGCACACTGCGGATCCGGAACACAGGGTTCCCCATCTCGCATTCCGTCCGGATCGGATGTCTGATACGCCGATCCTGCCCATGGGCGAGGTGGAGACATCGTACTACCTGCGCATGGAAGTAATGGACCGGCCCGGAGTGCTCGCCGACATCACGCGGATACTGGCGGATCTGTCGATCTCGATCGAGGCGATGCTCCAGCGCGAACCGGCGGAAGGGCAGGAGCGCGCCGACATCATCATGCTCACCCATCAGACCCGGGAAAAGCATGTGGATGCTGCCATTAGGCGTATTGAAGCACTCGATGTAGTGCCGGGAAAAGTTACGCGCATCCGCATCGAGTCTCTCGATGGCAAATAGGATTCAGGAACAATCTTTACTCACCAGTTCGTCACCGCCATGACCCAACACTACACCGGTCTGATCAACCGATATCGCAGCCGGCTTCCGGTAACCTCCGAAACGCCGGTGATCTCGCTCAACGAAGGGAACACACCTCTGATCGAGTTGCACAACCTGCCCAAGCGTATCCGGCGCGATGTGCGGCTTCTCTGCAAGTTCGAGGGCCTGAATCCCACCGGCTCCTTCAAGGACCGAGGCATGACGATGGCCGTCACGAAAGCGGTCGAAGGTGGCGCTAAGGCGATCATCTGCGCGTCCACCGGCAATACGTCGGCTTCCGCGGCGGCCTACGCGGCTCGCGCGGGTATAACCTGCTTCGTGCTGATCCCGGAAGGCAAGATTGCACTCGGCAAGCTCTCGCAGGCGATGATGCATGGCTCGGTCGTGATTCAGATCAAGGGCAACTTCGACGACGGCATGCGGCTTGTGCAGGAAGTTGCGGAAACGATGCCGGTGGAGATCGTCAATTCGATCAATCCCTACCGACTGCAAGGCCAGAAGACCATCGCGTTCGAGGTGGTGGAGGCACTCGGCGATGCGCCCGACTACCATGTCCTTCCCGTCGGTAATGCCGGCAATATTTCAGCCCACTGGATAGGGTACAGCGAAGCGGCCGGGCTCGATTGCGGCTCCTGCAATCACTGCAACGGACATTGCCATTACAGGGGCGAGAAACTTGCAACATCCCGTCCCATCCTTGTCGGCTACCAGGCGAGCGGCGCGGCACCTTTCCTCCGCAACGCGATGGTCGATGAGCCCGAGACGGTGGCAACCGCTATCCGCATTGGACACCCGGTTTCCTGGAAACTGGCCTGGGCAGCGAAGAACGAATCTGGCGGCTGGTTCAATGAGTGCACCGACGAAGAAATCCTGTCCGCTCAGAAACTGCTCGCGGAATCAGAGGGTATTTTCTGCGAACCGGCATCCGCCGCTTCGATCGCCGGTGTGATCAAGGATCTGCAGCAGGGCGTGATTGGGCAGGGCACAACGATCGTCTGTACGCTCACCGGTCACGGGCTCAAAGACCCTGACACGGCGATCGCGCAGAGCAGCAAGCCATTTCTGGTCGAAGCCAGCCGTTCCGCTATCGAGCGGGTAATCTCGGAGCGCATGCCGCACTGACAATGGGTGCAGGCGCGTTCGAAAACCCGGGTGAAACCTGGGACGGGAAGTACGATACCGATGCGTATATCTTTGGGACGCAGCCCAACCAGTTTCTGCTAGCGCAACGGGACCGCTTCCATGCGGGCGACCGGGTGCTTGCGGTTGCCGACGGCGAGGGGCGAAACGGTGTATGGCTCGCGGGGCTGGGATGCGCGGTGCTGTCGATGGACATCTCGCCGCGCGCGATTGCGAAAGCCCGACACTTGGCCTTGCAGCATGGCGTGGCGCTGGAATTCGAGGTGGCGGATCTGATGCACTGGCAGTGGCCACAGGGCAGCTTCGACACGGTGGTGTGCATTTTCATCCAGTTCGCCGCTCCGTCGGAGCGCGACGTACTGTTTCAGGGCTTTTGGCAGGCGTTGCGACCTGGGGGCATGTTGCTGATGCAAGGCTTCGGAACAGACCAGCTCAAATACAGCTCAGGCGGACCGGGGCGAATCGAGCATCTGTATTCGCAGGATATGCTGCGCGAGGCGTTCGCCAAGTGGGACATCCTGTTGCTCAAGGAATATGAAGCGATCCTCGATGAGGGGCCAAAGCATCAAGGCATGGCAGCACTGGTGGATCTGGTGGCGCGCAAGCCGTTCGGCGTCTAGGCGCACTGAGAAGGCGTTCCCCCGTCTCCCCGCACGTGCGGGCATTCGCGCGGGCTGATTGATCCTCGCCCGGCCTCGGTTAGGACCAATCGAAACGCATCGAGAAGTCGATGGCGCGGATGTCCTTTGTCAGCGACCCGATGGAAATGCGGTCAACGCCTGTCTGCGCAACCGCGCGTACGTTGTCCAGGGTGATTCCTCCGGAAGCTTCCAGCTCTGCGCGCCCTGCGCACCGGCGCACGCACTCCGAGAGACCCGCGAGGTCGAAGTTGTCCAGCAGGATCAGCCGCGCGCCGTGGGCGATGGCTTCTTCAAGCTGTTCGAGCGTCTCAACCTCGATCTCGATCGGTACCTGGCCGGCAACGGCTCGTGCCTGTGCGAGCACAGGCGCTATACCGCCCGCCGCGGCAATGTGATTTTCCTTGATCAGCACGCCATCGTAGAGGCCCATGCGATGGTTGCTGCCCCCGCCCGCACGTACTGCGTACTTCAGCGCGGTGCGCAGTCCCGGCAGGGTCTTGCGCGTGTCGAGGATGGCGGCACGCGTGCCTGATACGGCATCGACGTACCGGCGCGTCACGGTAGCCACTGCGGACAGCGTTTGAAGGAAGTTGAGCGCCGTGCGCTCGCCCGTGAGCAGGCTGCGCGCCGGACCGTCAAGCTCGCAGATCACTGTTCCCCGAGCGAGGAGGCCGCTTTCCTGCACGCGCCAATCGATTTGGACATCGTCGGATAGCTGCGCGAAGACCTCTGCGACCCATTGCGAGCCGCACAGCACGGCGTCTTGGCGGCTCACGATCCTGGCGTGACCACGCGCCCCCGCAGGGATGAGTCCCGCGGTAACGTCGCCGGAACCCACGTCCTCTGCGAGTGCCTGCGCCACGTTGCGCCGGATGTCGGCCGATAAGCTGATTGCGTTCATTCGCTTGCCACAGATTGAGTTGACTGTTTAGCGGCCGCTCGAAGTTGCATTGGCGTTGGCGCGCATGCGTTTTGTCCCACGAAGACTATCATCCTGTTGCGATGGCAGGCGCGAGCGCCGTTTTCCGCCGCCGAAGCGCGCGCAAGACCATCACCGGGCGGGATCCACGCTGGCCGGTCGGAGGCGTATCCCGGATTCAAGGATGCAGGCGCCAGCGGATACTCGGCCAATAAGACTCGCGGGGGCGGTAACCGCACGGCGGGCCAACGCCGGCATACGGAGCCCTAGCGCGTGTGTACAGGCTCCGCACGCGCGGTGGTTGCGTGGCGGAAGGAACCGAAGAGCTGTGCTACCGAGCCGCCGACAGGCGGCGCTTTACCGTTACCGCGCCGCGGACTTCGCCAAGGCGATAGCCGGTCGCCCGGTCATGAGGGTAATGCTCCTGCAGTAACGCCTGGATCGGAGCGGCCAGGTTCTCCTTCTGGCCATGGCAGGTCAGACAGATCTGCTGAACGGGCAACGCCTTCACGTATCGCAAATAGAGGCCGTCCGGCTCTTCCACCATCTCGTGCAATTCCAGCCGGTCCAGGGCGTCGCCGCCGGCCGCTATTTGGTCAAAATGCCGAAGGGCCTTCTGCTCCCATGCATCGGGCTGCCCCAGCAGCGGATTCCGCGGCTTCAGGCTGACCCTGGCGATGCGCCAACCGGTGCGTCTCGATAGATTCCCTGCCAGGTCCGGTGCGGTATCGCGGCAAACGGCGATTGCATTCTCCGGGCCACCCTCGGAAAGCGCCTGCTTGAGCGCCGCGCCCAGAGCCTGCACCAGTTCCACGGACAGTGCTCGCGCCTGCTGCACTTCAACCGACTCCTCGGCCCACGCGCCCGGCAGACACGCCGCAAGCGTCAATGACAGAAAAGCGACTTGGACTCTCGGCATGCCTAGACCCGTGCAGGACCAATAGGCGAAATCTGCCACTTTTGCGTACAACGGGCAATCGGCAATCCGTGGCCGCCAGACGGCGACCGTTGAAATCGAGAGACTTGTGCCCAATCTAGGCGCTGAACCGGCTAGACCCAAGGATAGAGGCATGCGTCTCGACAAGCTCACGACACGATTCCAGCAGGCCCTTGCCGACGCGCAGAGTGTCGCCGTCGGTCAGGACAACCCATATATCGAACCTCAGCACCTGCTGCTGGCCCTGCTCGATCAACAGGACGGGTCGACGACCTCGCTGCTGGCGCGGGCTGGCGTTGCCATTGCGCCTCTCAGGGAGGCGCTGCGCGCGGCCGTCGCGCGCCTGCCGAAAGTGGAAGGCACCGGCGGAGAGGTCAATTTATCGCGAGACTTGGCCAATCTCCTCAATCTCACCGACAAGGAGGCGCAGCGACGCGGCGATCAGTTCATCGCGTCCGAACTGTTCCTGCTCGTCCTGACCGACGACAAAGGCGAAACGGGCAGGCTGCTGAAGCAGCACGGCGTATCGAGGAAGACACTGGAGCAGGCGATTGAGTCGGTTCGCGGCGGCCAGAGCGTGGAGAGCCCTGAAGCTGAGGGACATCGCGAGGCACTGAAGAAATACACGCTCGACCTCACTGAACGCGCGCAATCCGGAAAACTCGACCCGGTTATCGGGCGCGACGACGAGATTCGCCGCTGCATTCAGATACTCCAGCGCAGGACCAAGAACAATCCGGTTCTTATCGGCGAACCCGGCGTCGGCAAGACGGCAATTGTCGAAGGCCTCGCGCAGCGTATCGTCAATAACGAGGTGCCGGAGTCGCTGAAGAACAAGCGAGTGCTGGTGCTCGACATGGCAGCATTGCTGGCGGGCGCAAAGTATCGCGGCGAGTTCGAGGAGCGGCTGAAGAATGTGCTGAAGGAGCTGGCCCAGGACGAAGGGCGGACAATCGTATTCGTTGACGAGATCCACACCATGGTTGGCGCGGGCAAGGCCGAAGGCGCAATCGACGCAGGCAACATGCTCAAGCCCGCGCTTGCCAGAGGCGAACTCCACTGCATCGGTGCCACGACGCTGGACGAGTACCGCAAGTACATCGAAAAGGACGCGGCGCTGGAGCGACGGTTCCAGAAAGTGCTGGTTGACGAGCCCAGCGTCGAGGACACCATCGCCATATTGCGCGGCCTGCAGGAGAAGTACGAAGTTCACCATGGCGTCGACATTACCGACCCGGCCATAGTGGCCGCAGCCGAGCTTTCGCACCGCTACATAACCGACCGCTTTCTTCCCGACAAGGCTATCGATCTGATCGACGAGGCCGCTGCTCGGATCAAGATGGAAATCGACTCCAAGCCGGAAGCTCTCGACCGCCTCGATCGTCGCCTGATCCAGCTCAAGATCGAGCGCGAGGCGGTGAGGAAGGAAAAAGACGAAGCCTCCCAGAAGCGCCTGGCCCTGATCGAAGAGGAGATCGGGCGGCTCGAGCGCGAGTATGCGGATCTCGAGGAGGTCTGGAAATCGGAAAAATCGCAGGTGCAGGGCACGCAGCACATCAAGGAGGAGATCGAGAAGATTCGTTTGGAGATGGAGTCTGCGAAGCGAAAGGGAGATTGGCAGAAGGTCTCTGAACTTCAGTACGGACGCATACCCCAACTGGAAGCGCAGCTCAAGAAGGCCGAGTCGGCCGGCGGTAAGACGCAGACCTTCCGGCTGCTTCGCACCCAGGTGGGCGCGGAAGAGATCGCGGAGGTCGTGTCCCGTGCGACCGGAATCCCCGTATCGAAAATGATGCAGGGCGAGCGGGAGAAACTGCTCGCCATGGAGGAGCGGCTGCACCGACGCGTCGTCGGGCAGGACGAAGCAGTGCGCCTAGTCGCGGATGCTATCCGTCGCTCGCGCGCAGGGTTGTCGGATCCAAATCGCCCGTACGGTTCATTTCTCTTCCTCGGACCCACTGGGGTCGGAAAGACGGAGCTCTGCAAGGCGCTGGCGGAGTTCCTGTTCGATTCAGAAGAGCACCTCATCCGTATCGACATGTCGGAGTTCATGGAGAAGCATTCAGTGGCCCGCTTGATCGGAGCGCCCCCGGGTTACGTTGGTTACGAGGAGGGGGGCTACCTGACCGAAGCCGTGCGCAGAAAGCCGTATTCGGTGATCCTGCTCGACGAGGTCGAGAAGGCTCACCCAGATGTGTTCAATGTCCTGCTGCAGGTGCTTGATGACGGCCGAATGACCGATGGTCAAGGGCGCACCGTGGATTTCAAGAACACAGTCGTCGTCATGACTTCGAATCTGGGGTCGCAAATGATCCAGCAGATGGCGGGGGACGACTACCAGGTAATCAAGCTCGCCGTCATGGGCGAGGTCAAAGCGTATTTCCGTCCGGAATTCGTCAATCGAATCGATGAAGTGGTGGTTTTTCACGCGCTCGATGAGAAGCAAATCAGTTCCATCGCGAGAATACAGCTCGGCAATCTGGAGCGGCGTTTGGCGGCAATGGAACTGGCGCTTGCAGTCGACGACGCAGTGCTGGACGAGATCGCGAAAGTAGGCTTTGACCCGGTATACGGCGCCCGTCCGCTCAAGCGGGCCATTCAAGCCGGCATCGAGAATCCGCTTTCCCGGTCGATTCTCGAGGGGCGTTTTGCCGCAAAGGACACGATTGTAGTGCACCTGACCGATGGCAAGGTCAGCTTCTCCAAGGCCCAATGAGGCCTCGACCGAGGGCCTGAATTCCAGGTGGATTCGGCACTCGCTTTTGATCGATAATCCAAATTTCACGTTGCCCGTGCACCGGGCGGTCGCGTCCGGGCGGAAACATAGCAGCTTGCGCCGCCAGCCGGGCCCACTTCTTTCGCGATGACCTCACAGACCCTCGAGCCAACGGATCCGGGAACAGACACGCCGCTGGCCTTGTATCGCGGCGAACGTATCGTCGAGATTCCCGCAGATCTGTACATACCGCCTGACGCGCTGCACGTGATCCTTGAGTCGTTCGAAGGACCGCTCGATCTTCTGCTGTACCTGATCCGCAAGCACAATCTCGATGTGCTGGACATACCCATGGCTGAGCTGACTCGCCAGTACATGGAGTATGTGGAAGCAATGCGGCTACATCAGCTCGAACTGGCCGCTGAGTATTTGCTGATGGCTGCACTACTTATCGAAATCAAGTCGCGCATGTTGCTGCCGCGGCCAACACTTTCGCAGGATGACGGCGAGGATCCGCGCGCAGAACTCGTAAGGCGTCTGCTCGAGTACGAGCGAATGAAGGCTGCCGCCCAAAAAATCAATGAGTTGCCACAAGTCGGGCGGGATTTTTCAGTAGCGCAGGCGTGGTTAGACAAGGTCGTCGCGGAGCAGCTGCCGGCGGTAGACGCGGAAGATCTCAGAAATGCGTGGCTTGGTTTGCTGGCGCGGGCAAAAGTGACACGTCATCACCGTATTAGCCGCGAAGAACTGTCGGTCCGAGAGCAGATGAGCAAGATCCTGAGGCAGCTCCAGGCTCTGCGGTTCGTGCGCTTCGACGATCTTTTCGAGCCCGAGCGAGGTGTTCCGCTACTGGTCGTCAGCTTCCTTGCGATTCTCGAGCTCGCCAAGGAAAGCCTCGTCCAAGTGGTTCAGCAAGGCGTCTTTTCTCCAATTTATGTCAAGCTTAATCATGGACTTACCGCAGTCTGACCTCGACCGGATGAAGCGCGTTCTGGAGGCTGCGCTGCTGGCCAACAGCGAGCCAATGCCGGTGGCGGACTTGCGGCGCCTATTCGACGACGAATTCAATGCAGACACGATCCGGCGGGTGCTCGAGGAACTGCGTGCGGACTGGCAGGAACGCTCGGTAGAACTGGTGAACGTAGCCGGTGGGTGGCGTTTTCAGGTCAAGGCCGAATATCAGCGCTTCATCGACCGGCTGAATCCACAAAAGCCGCCCCGCTACTCTCGGGCAGTGCTTGAGACGCTGGCCATCATCGCCTACCGGCAGCCGGTTACGCGAGGCGACATCGAAGAGATCCGGGGGGTGACCGTCTCGTCGAACATTCTGAAGGCCTTGGAGGCGCGCGGCTGGATCGACGTTGTGGGTCACAAGGAAGCGCCCGGTCGTCCTGCCTTGTATTCGACTACGCGCGCGTTCCTCGATGATCTTGGCTTGCGGTCGCTCGATGAGTTGCCGCCACTGGACGAACTCGCGAGCTTGGTGGAGCCGGAATCGAACGGCGGGGAGGGCGACCCGGAAGGAGTCGACGCTGACCAGGATGCGCAGGCGAATGGGGCCGAGTCCGAGACTGATCGAAGCGGGGCCGCTATTCAATAAATAACAAGAAAATACATGTATAACAAATTGTAAAGTAACACTTATGCTCTTCGCGAGGCCCAAGTGAGGAGTATTCTTGTTGCCAATCCGAAGGGGGGGCAGGCAAGACAACGCTCGCGACAAATCTCGCCGGTGCGTTCGCCGGCCGAGGCGAGCGGGTGCTGCTGTGGGACCTCGACCGGCAGCGCTCGTCACTCAACTGGCTGGCGATCCGGCCTGCCGATCGCCCGGCCGTGAGCCGTCTCGATGCGCCGGCAGGCGAGAACGGGAAGGATGCGAAGACATCGGACTGGTTGATTCTCGATACCCCCGCCGGCCTACACGGCAAGAATTTGAGTCATGCGGTCAAGATTTCGGACAGTATCATCGTGCCGCTCCAGCCCTCGATCTTCGATATGGCCGCCACGAGCGATTTTCTGCAGGCGCTCGTGGCCGAGAAGGCGGTCCGCAAGGACAGGACCCGGATTGGCGTGGTGGGTATGAGGGTTGATCCCAGAACCAAGGCAGCGGCGACACTGCAGGCATTTCTTCAGCAGTATCGGCTACCGGTCCTGACTTATCTCCGCGATACCCAGCTGTATGCCAATGCCGCATTCAATGGGTTGAGCATTTTTGATCTTCCGGACCACATGAAGACGCGTGAGCTCGAACTCTGGGGGCCTTTGCTTGCGTGGCTGGATGGCGACAACGCTGCTTAATCGTTGACGCTGCAGTGAGCGCGCTGCTAGAATCTCGCCCCTCTGGAAACACTCTTCGGTCGCGGGGTGGAGCAGTCTGGCAGCTCGTCGGGCTCATAACCCGAAGGTCGTAGGTTCAAATCCTGCCCCCGCAACCAATCAGTTTTTCTTCGCTCTTTAAAAACTTGAACAGCCGAAGCGTGTGGGTGCTTTGGGTTTCGGGGTGTCTGTGCTGGGTGGACGAGTTGGAGGCTTATCGGCCGAAGCGCGGGTTTGATGCGCTGCTTGTTGCCTGGGGGTACTTGGAAATTTGAAGTGCTCATACGTTTAAGGGTCCTGTAATGGGATCTTTGAGTACGAGCGGCCTCTTTTTAGAGGCACAGTGGGATTGAACTGAAGAGTTTGATCCTGGCTCAGATTGAACGCTGGCGGCATGCCTTACACATGCAAGTCGAACGGTAACGCGGGGGCAACCCTGGCGACGAGTGGCGAACGGGTGAGTAACACATCGGAACGTGTCCTTGAGTGGGGGATAGCCCGGCGAAAGCCGGATTAATACCGCATACGCTCTTAGGAGGAAAGCGGGGGATTCGCAAGGACCTCGCGCTGTTGGAGCGGCCGATGTCGGATTAGCTAGTTGGTGGGGTAAAAGCCCACCAAGGCGACGATCCGTAGCTGGTCTGAGAGGATGATCAGCCACACTGGAACTGAGACACGGTCCAGACTCCTACGGGAGGCAGCAGTGGGGAATTTTGGACAATGGGGGAAACCCTGATCCAGCCATGCCGCGTGCGGGAAGAAGGCCTTCGGGTTGTAAACCGCTTTCGGCCGGAACGAAATGGTCAGCACCAATACTGCTGACTGATGACGGTACCGGAAGAAGAAGCACCGGCTAACTACGTGCCAGCAGCCGCGGTAATACGTAGGGTGCGAGCGTTAATCGGAATTACTGGGCGTAAAGCGTGCGCAGGCGGCCTTTTAAGACAGGTGTGAAAGCCCCGAGCTTAACTTGGGAATTGCGCTTGTGACTGGAAGGCTGGAGTGCGGCAGAGGGGGATGGAATTCCTGGTGTAGCAGTGAAATGCGTAGATATCAGGAGGAACACCGATGGCGAAGGCAGTCCCCTGGGTCAGCACTGACGCTCAGGCACGAAAGCGTGGGGAGCAAACAGGATTAGATACCCTGGTAGTCCACGCCCTAA
>ERZ869936.423-NODE-423-length-40977-cov-5.335199_pt1 | contig 40977 bp, 28 predicted proteins | sample MGYA00520876_ERZ869936 | MGnify/ENA primary metagenome ERZ869936 (study PRJEB32218, sample SAMN09650985) | biofilter metagenome | isolation source: enrty point of leading RO module | place: Saudi Arabia: Thuwal, RO plant located on Red Sea | collected 2016-02-17 ... | reverse complement strand
TGTAAATTTTGATGTCTCTCCTCTCTCTTCTTATCGTCGCTGCTGTTATCGTCAACGCGTTCTAATGTTACGACTTCGTCGTCTTCGGGTTTCTCACCGTCATCATCTCCCGGTTGTTCTTCCCGACGCAGAGCGAGTTTGCCTCGCTGCTGCTCACCATGGCCACTTTCGGGGTGGGCTTCTTCATGCGCCCGGTGGGCGGCATCGTCCTTGGCCTGTATGCCGACCGCAAAGGACGCAAGGCCGCGCTGCAACTGATCATCGGCCTGATGACGCTGTCGATGGCGATGATCGCCTTCGCACCGCCCTACGCAGCCATCGGCGTGGCTGCACCGCTGCTGATGGTGCTCGCACGTTTCCTGCAGGGCTTCGCCACCGGCGGCGAGTTCGCCAGCGCCACCTCGTTTCTCGTCGAAGCCGCACCCGCTGGACGGCGCGGATACTACGGATCGCTGCAAATGGTTGGTCAGAGCCTCGCGGCGCTGACCGGCGCGCTGGCCGCCGCGCTGGTCACGCGGGGACTGACGCCCGAGCAGGTGGATTCCTGGGGCTGGCGCCTGCCCTTCATGTTCGGGTTGATCATCGGGCCGGTCGGCCTGTACATCCGCCGGCACCTGGAGGAGACCGAAGCTTTTCTCGAGGCGCGCCGCACGCCGTCTGCGGTGCCGCCGGCCGGCCGCAGCCTGGCCGCCCATGCCGACCGCATGCTGGTGAGCTTCGGCCTGGTGATCTGCGCAACCATCGCCTATTACGTCGTGCTGGTGTACATGCCGACCTTCGCCCGCACCCAGCTGGGCATACCGCTGGCCGACGCCTTCACCGCGCAGGTGATCGGCCTGCTGTGCCTGACGGCGGTGATTCCGCTGTGCGGCGCGCTGTCGGACCGCGTCGGCCGCAAGCCGGTGCTGCTCGCCGCCACCGTCGCGCTGTTCGTGCTGCTGCTGCCGCTGTTTCACTGGGTACTCGCATCGCCGACATTGACGCGGCTGGCGGTGATGCAGGGCGTGCTGTGCAGCGTGGTGGGCGTGTACTTCGGGCCGATCTCGACGGCGCTGGCCGAACAGTTTCCGACCGGTTTTCGCTCAACCGGGCTGGCGATCGCCTACAACTTCGCGGTCATGCTGTTCGGCGGCTTTGCCCAGTTCATCGTCACCTGGCTGATCCAGGTGACCGGCTCGTCGCTGGCGCCCGCTTATTACGTGATGTTCGGTGCCGCCGTCGGTTTGACTGCATCGCTGTTCCTGATCGAACGCCACCGCGATCCGCACCTGCCGAAGTCGCTCTAGCGGCGTTCGCCGCTCAGCCCGGAGCCGCGCCGCCGGCGCGCAAGCCGGCAAGATAACGCATGCCCTCGATCGCGCGGCTGCCGTACCACGAGGTCATCTCGGCGTCGATCAGCGACACCGCGACCGCCGGCAATGCATGGCCGGGCACTGCCGACTGCGCGTGCGCCATGCGCGCCACTGCATCGACATCGCGCGGGCGAAAAGCATAGGGCTCGGACGACAGCAGCACACGATCGGCCTGCGACAGTACCCCTGACAGATCCACCGCCGGATAGCGATCGCCGCCAGCAATCTCGATCTGGTCCCAGCCGACAGAAGCCAGGGTGCGCGCGATGTAGGTGTCGCGCGAGATCGTCATCCAAGGGTCTTTCCAGATGAGATAGAGCACCCGCTCGCGCGGCAGTTGCGCGGTCGACGCCACCGCCGCGCCGTAGGCCTGGTCGAACGCCTTTGCCAGACGCTCGGCGGCGGCCTGCGCGCCGAAGATGCCGCCCAGCAGACGGTAAAGCGGCGGGTTGTCGAGCGGCCCCATCGGATGGGTCACCACCACATGCGGCACGAACTGCGCCGCCGCGTCCACCGCCGCCTTCGGGTTCTCGTCGACGTTGACGATCAGATGCGTGGGTGCGAGCGCGTGCAGCTTTTCCAGGTCAAAGTCCTTGGTGCCGCCGACTTTCGGCACCTTTCGCACCTTTGCCCTCGGGTGCGTGCAGAAACCGGTGCGGCCGACCACGCAATCGCCGAGGCCGAGCGCGAACAGCAGCTCGGTGATGCTCGGCACCAGGCAGACAATGCGCGCGTCGCTGGCCGGCGCATGCGCCCGGCCAATCGCATCCACGAGGGACGAGTTCGTCGTCATGCGAGCCTATCCAGAAAATCGAAAAGACCATCGAACCACCAAGACACCAAGGGCACCAACGGCACCAACGGCACCAACGGCACCAAAAAACTCGAACAAACTTCTCGCCGGTTTCGGCCGCGCCCTCCGCGTCGAGCGCTCGAATTTGTGCCGTCGCTGTTCTTGGTGTCCTTGATGCCTTGGTGGTTCGCCGAATCTTTCAGTTCTTCCCGCGCGTCTTGGGCCGCGGGCGGTGCTCGGGTTCCGCATAGTCGCCATCGGCGGCGGTCAGCGGGATCTGGCTTTCCTTCAGCGTGCGCAGCACGAAGCTGGACTTGCTGTGGCGAATGCCGGGAATGCGGTACAGGCTCTCGCGCAGCAGGCGTTCATAGTCGCGGGTGTCCTTCACCGCGATGCGGATGTAGTAATCGTAATCGCCCGACACCAGGTAAGCCTCGAGCACTTCCGGAATCTGCTCGAGTTGCTTGCCGAAGTCGAACAGCGTTTCATCGGTGTGGCTGTCGAGCGTGACCTGCACGATGACGCTTTCGCTGTAGCCCACCGCCGCTGGATCGATGCGCACCGTGTAGCCCTGGATCACGCCTTCCGCTTCCATTTTCTTGATGCGGTTCCAGCACGGCGTGGTCGACAGCCCGACTCGCTCGCTGATCTGCTGCAGGCTGGCGCGCGCATCCTCGCGCAGGACGGACAGGATGGCCAGATCGTATTTTCCGAGATTCATTCCCACGACTCGAGCCTTTCAGGGAAAGTTTCCTCATTCTAACCGCAAACAGGAGAAAATCAGGGCGCCTTTTCTTGTTCATCCCGAATACCATGGCGCCATGAACGATCGCGTCTTTACCGAGACCCTGTTGGCCCCCGGCCAGGTTGCGGCCACCCGCACCGGCGCCCAGGCCCTGGTGGACACCCTGGTCGATGCCGGCGTCGAGGTTATTTTCGGCTATCCCGGGGGGGCGGTGCTGCCGCTGTACGACGCGCTGTTCTCGGACACGCGTCTGCGCCATGTGCTGGTGCGCCACGAGCAGGCGGCGGTGCATGCCGCCGAGGGCTATGCCCGCACCACCGGCAAGCCTGGCGTGGTGCTCGTCACCTCCGGCCCGGGCATGAGCAACACCACCACCGGCCTGCTCGACGCGCTGTGCGATTCGGTGCCGGTAGTCTGCATCAGCGGCCAGGTGGCGACGCGGCTGATCGGCACCGATGCTTTCCAGGAATGCGACGCGCTCGGCATCTCCCGGCCGGTCACCAAATGGAACGCCCAGGTGGCCCGCGCCGAGGACGTGCCGGCGCTCACGCGCAAGGCGCTAACGGTCGCGACCCAGGGCCGCCCCGGCCCGGTGCTGATCGATTTTCCCAAAGACCTGCAACTCGCCACCCTGCCGGCCGCGGCGGCGCCACAACCGGCCGCGGCGGCAGCGCCCGCGCAGCTGCCGCTGGCCAATCTGCGCAAGGCGGCCGCGCTGATCGCCCAGGCGAAGCGGCCGGTGTTCTACGGCGGCGGCGGCCTGATCAATTCCGGCCCGGCAGCCTGCGGCGCGTTTACCCGGCTGGTAAAGCTCACCGGCGCGCCCTGCACTCTCACCCTGATGGGCCTGGGCGCGTTTCCCGGTTCAGACGGGCAGTTCCTCGGCATGCTCGGCATGCATGGAACGCTCGAAGCGAACCTCGCAATGCATCGGTCGGACCTGGTGATCTGCGTCGGGGCCCGCTTCGACGACCGCGTCACCGGCCGGCTGGAAGGCTTCTGCCCGGGCGCGAAGAAGATTCACATCGACATTGATCCGGCCTCGATCAACAAGCTGGTCAAGGTCGACGTGCCGATCGTCGGCGACTGTGCCCGTGTGCTCGAAGCGCTGCTCGCGGAGGTCGAAGCGCTGGCGCCGCCCGCGGCACAACTCGAGGGCTGGTGGTCGCAGATCGCGGAATGGCGGGCGCAGGACTGCCTCGGCTTCGAGGCGCGCGACGACGTCATCGTGCCGCAGCAGCTCATGCGAGCACTGCGCGCCGCGCTCGCCGGGCGCGACGCGATCGTCTCCACCGATGTCGGCCAGCACCAGATGTGGGCGGCCCAGCATCTGTGCTTCGACCGGCCACAGCGCTGGCTCACCTCCGGCGGCGCCGGCACCATGGGCTACGGCCTGCCGGCAGCAATCGGCGCCCAGCTCGCGCATCCGGACCGGACGGTGGTGTGCGTCAGCGGTGACGCCTCGGTGCTGATGAACATTCAGGAGCTGTCGACCGCAGTTCAGCATTGCACGCCGGTCAAGTTGGTGCTTTGCAACAACAGCTATATGGGCATGGTGCGACAGTGGCAGGAATTCAATCATGGCGGGCGCTACAGCCACAGCTACACCGCCTCGCTGCCGGATTTCGTCGCGGTGGCGCGCGGCTTCGGCTGGGCCGCCGAACGCGTCACCGATCCGGCGGAGCTTGACGCCGCGCTCGCGCGCTGCCTGGCCCACGACGGGCCGTATTTTCTTGACGTCGCCGTCGAGGCGGAGGAGAACTGTTTTCCGATGATGCCCTCCGGCTGCACGCACGACCAGATACTGCTCAGCGAGGGCTGCTACTACCAGGTGCACGAATCCTCCTGATAATTTGAAATCGAACAAGGTGCGGGATAACTTATCCACGCATCGACGTGACCGCGTCAGCATCATCGGGCGCGGTCTCGCGTTCCAAGTCCCACAAGGAGCAGGACATGCAACAAGTCACACTCGACGACAAGTACGTCGCCACCCAGGGTCGGATCTACCTGACCGGCATTCAGGCGCTGGTGCGCCTCATGCTCGTGCAGCGCCAGCGCGATGCCGCCGCCGGCCTCAATACCGCCGGCTTTGTATCCGGCTATCGCGGCTCGCCGCTGGGCGGGCTCGACGAGGCGCTGTGGAAGGCGAAGAAGCACCTCGAAAAGCATCACGTGCGCTTTCAGCCAGGCGTCAACGAAGAGTTGGCGGCCACTGCGGTGTGGGGCACGCAGCAGGTACATCTGGTCGGCGACACCGATTACGACGGGGTATTCGCGCTGTGGTACGGCAAGGGCCCGGGTGTGGACCGCTGCGGCGACGTATTCAAGCACATGAATTTCGTAGGAACTTCGAAGCACGGCGGGGTACTGCTGGTGGCCGGCGACGACCACGGCGCCTACTCCTCGACGCTGCCGCACCAGAGCGACCACCTGTTCTCGGCGTCGATGATCCCGGTGCTGTATCCCTGCAACGTGCAGGAATACCTCGAGCTCGGCCTGCACGGCATCGCCATGTCGCGTTTTTCCGGCTGTGCGGTCGGCTTCAAGGCGCTGGCGGACACTGTCGAATCGTCCGCCTCGATCGACGGCGACCTGTCCAAGCCGGAGATCATCCTGCCGAAAGACTTCGTGATGCCGCCGGGCGGGCTCAATACCCGGCTGTCCAGCGACACGCTTGGCACCCAGGCGCGCAAGCAAGAGCAGCTGATGCAGGACTACAAGATCTATGCGGCCCTGGCCTATTCGCGCGCCAACAAGTTGAACCGGACGATGATCGACTCGCCGCATGCGAAGCTCGGTATCGTCGCCTCCGGCAAATCGTACATGGACGTGCTCGAAGCCCTGGAGGAGCTGGGCATTTCCGAGCAGCGCGCGGCCGAGATCGGCATCCGGGTGTTCAAGGTGTCGATGCCCTGGCCGCTGGAGCCGGACGGCATCCGCGAGTTCTCGCGCGGGCTCGATGAGATCCTCGTGGTCGAGGAAAAGCGCCAGATGGTCGAGTACCAGCTCAAAGAGCAGCTCTACAACTGGCAGCCGGACGTGCGTCCGCGGGTGATCGGAAAGTTCGACGACCAGGGCGAGTGGGTGCATCCGCGCGGCGAGTGGCTGCTGCCCGCCAAGGGCGACTTCTCGGTGGCGCAGATCGCACGCGTGATTGCCTCGCGCATCTCGCGCTTCCACCAGAGCGACCTGATCAAGGCGCGGCTCACCTTCCTCGACGCCAAGGAAGCGGTGCTGCAAAAGGCGGTGGACACGCCGCCGCGCCCGGCGTGGTACTGCTCAGGCTGCCCGCACAACACCTCGACCAAGGTGCCGGAAGGCAGCCTGGCGCTGGCCGGCATCGGCTGCCATGTGATGGCCACCGCCATCTACCCTGAGCACAACAAGACCATGACGCAGATGGGCGGCGAAGGCGTCACCTGGATCGGCCAGGCGCCGTTTTCCAAGCGCCCGCATGTTTTCGCCAATCTCGGCGACGGCACCTATTTCCATTCCGGCCTGCTGGCGATCCGCGCCGCGGTGGCCGCCAACGTCAATATCACCTACAAGATCCTTTACAACGACGCGGTGGCGATGACCGGCGGCCAGCCGATCGACGGCACGCTCACCGTGCCGATGATCGCCCAGCAGCTGGTCGGCGAAGGCATCCAGCGCATCGCGCTGGTGACCGAAGACCTGTCCCGCTACGCGGACCGCTCGGCGCTGCCGGCGCAGGTCACGATAAACGACCGCCGCGACCTGGAAGCGGTGCAGAAGGAACTGCGCGAAGTGAAGGGCGTATCGGCGCTGATCTACGACCAGACCTGTGCCGCGGAAAAGCGCCGCCGCCGCAAGAAGGGCGAGTACCCGGTTTCGACCCGGCGGGTATTCATCAACGAGGCGGTGTGCGAAGGCTGCGGCGACTGCGGCGTGCAGTCGAACTGCACCTCGATCCTGCCACTGGAAACCGAGTTCGGCCGCAAACGCGTGATCGACCAGTCTTCCTGCAACCAGGACTTCTCCTGCGTCAAGGGCTTCTGCCCGAGTTTCGTCACCGTCGAAGGCGGCACGCCGCGCAAGTCGAAGCTGGCGAAGACGGCGAAGGACGCCGACTTCGGCGCCCTGCCACAACCGGCGCTGCCTGAGGCCGGCGCCGCACCCTACAACATCCTGATCACCGGCATCGGCGGCACCGGCGTGATCACCGTGGGCGCCCTGCTCGGCATGGCGGCGCATCTCGAAGGCAAGGGCGCCTCGGCGCTGGACATGACCGGCATGTCGCAAAAGAACGGCGCGGTCACCTCGCATGTGCGCATCGGCGCGACCCCGCAGGACATCCGCGCCCAGCGCATTGCCACGGGCGAGGCCGACCTCATCCTCGGCTGCGACATGCTGACCGCCGGCGCCCAGGACGCGATCGCCAAGACCCGGCCCGGCCGCACCGTCGCGGTGATCAACACCCACGAGCAGCCCACCGGCCACTTCGCGCAGCAGCCCGACTGGTCGTTCTCGGAGGAGCGGGTGCGCGCGCTGATCAACGAAGCGGTCGACAATCACGCGCATTTCGTCGAAGCCACGCGAATCGCCACTGCGCTGATGGGCGATTCGATCGCCACCAACCTGTTCATGCTCGGATTCGCGTTCCAGAAGGGCCTCATCCCGCTGGCGGAAGCCTCGCTGATGCGGGCGATCGAGCTGAACGGCGTGGCGATCGAAGCCAACAAGCAGGCTTTCCTGTGGGGCCGGCGCGCCGCGCACGATCTTGCGCGTGTCGAGAAAGTGGCCTCGCCGCCACGCCCGGTGGTGGTGCAGATGCCGCAGAGCCTGGACAAGCTGGTCGAGCGTCGGGTGGCCTTCCTCACCGACTAGCAGGAAGCCGCATACGCCCGCGAGGCCCGGGATTTCGTCGAGAAGGTGCGAATCGCCGAAGCCAGGCTCGGCCGCGGCGACGCACTTGCCAAAGCCGTCGCGAAGTACCTGTTCAAGCTGATGGCCTACAAGGACGAGTACGAAGTCGCACGCCTGTATTCCGATCCGGCGTTCGAGCAGCGACTGAAGGACACTTTCGAGGGCAACTTCAGCATCAAGTACAACCTGGCGCCGCCGCTCGTCGCCAGGCGCGATGCCCAGGGCCGGCTGGTCAAGTCGGAGTACGGGCGCTGGATGAAGCCGATGTTCTCGCTGCTGGCGCGCCTGCGGTTCCTGCGCGGCAGCGCACTGGATGTGTTCGGCTACAGCGAGGAGCGGCGCACCGAGCGGCAACTGATCCAGGACTACCGTGCTTCAATCGAGCGTGCGCTGGCGCGCCTCGACGAGCACAACCTGCCCAAAGTGCTCGAGCTCGCCAACCTGCCGGAGCATATTCGCGGCTTCGGTCATGTGAAAGAGCGGCACCTGGAGGAAGTCCGGAAAACGTGGCGATCACTTGACTCCGCCGTTGCCGGCAGCAAGAAGCTGGATGTGGCAGCGTGATGCCATGCGCGCCCTTCCGCAACGCAACACCCGTAGCCGCGTGCCGAACGCCGCGCATGACCGATTTACGAGCAGCACAACCTTGTCAATAATTCCCAACGTGTCCGCCGGTGGCGGCATCGATGCCGTCCGGCAGTCCGGCAGATACCAATAATCGAGGCGATTCACCATGACCGATCTCAGCGTCCAGACTACCGAGCAGCAAAGTACCGCCAAGTACCGCGTTCGCTTCGTCACCGCCGCCAGCCTGTTCGACGGTCACGATGCATCGATCAATATCGTGCGCCGCATCCTGCAGTCGCTTGGCGTGGAAGTCATTCACCTGGGTCACAACCGCTCGGTGGACGAAATTGTCACTGCAGCGGTGCAGGAAGATGCCCAGGGCATTGCCATCTCCTCCTACCAGGGCGGGCATACCGAGTACTTCAAGTACATGATCGACCTGCTGAAGGAACGCGGCGCAGGCGAAGTGCGCGTGTTCGGCGGCGGTGGCGGCGTGATCGTGCCCCACGAAATCAAGGAACTGCACGACTACGGCGTCGCGCGCATCTATTCGCCGGAAGACGGCGCGAAGCTGGGCCTGCAAGGCATGATCGAGGACATGATCCGGATCGCCGACCGCGATCTGTCCTCCGAACTGCCGGCGCGTATCGATCCGCTGTTCGAGGGCGAACGTCGCACGCTTGCGCGAGTCATTACCGCGCTGGAAAACGGCAAGCTGCCCGCCCCGATGTACGAGGCGCTCACCAAGCACGCCAAGGCACACGACAGCGTGCCGGTGCTCGGCATCACCGGAACCGGCGGCTCCGGCAAGAGCTCGCTCACCGACGAGCTGGTCCTGCGCCTGCGCCACGACCAGGCGGAAAAGCTCAAGATCGCGGTGATCGCGGTCGACCCCTCGCGGCGCAAGACCGGCGGCGCCCTGCTTGGCGATCGAATCCGCATGAACTCGATCAATCATCCAAACATTTACATGCGCTCACTCGCCACCCGCAATGCCGAGATGGAGATCACGCGCTGTCTGCCGGACGTGATTGCCGCCTGCAAGGCGGCCGCCTTTGACCTGGTGATCGTAGAGACCTCCGGCATCGGTCAGGGCGACGCCGCCATCGTGCCGCATGTCGACTACTCGCTGTACGTGATGACCCCGGAGTTCGGCGCCGCCAGCCAGCTGGAAAAGATCGACATGCTCGACTTCGCCGATTTCGTGGCGATCAACAAGTTCGATCGCCGCGGCGCGCAAGACGCGCTGCGCGACGTGCGCAAGCAGATGCAGCGCAACAAGTCGGCGTTTTCAACGCCAGTCGACAAGATGCCGGTGTTCGGCACCATCGCCGCGCGCTTCAACGACGACGGCGTCACCGCGCTGTACCAGTCGATCGCCGCCAAGCTGACCGAAGGCGGCCTCAAGCTCTCGGAAGGCCGGCTGCCGAAGGTTCAGACCACACAGTCCTCGGCGCAGAACGTCATCGTGCCGGCGGCGCGCAGCCGCTATCTGGCCGAGATCGCCCAGACGGTGCGCGGCTATCACCAGCGCACCGAGCGCCAGGCCACGCTCGCGCGCGAGCGGCAGCAGCTGCGCGAAGCGCGCCGCATGCTGGAAAAGGTCAAAAAGCCGGTGGAGGATCTCGAGCCGCTGATCGCCGAACGCGACCAGGCGCTCGATCCCGATGCCAAGGCGTTGCTGGAGAAGTGGCCGGAGGTCAAGCACACCTACAGCCAGGACGAGTATGTGGTGAAGTCCCGTGACAAGGAGATCCGCACCAAGCTCTTCCACACCTCGCTGTCCGGTACCCGGATTCCGAAGGTGGCGCTGCCGCGCTTCAAGGACGACGGCGAGACCCTGTCCTGGCTGATGCGCGAGAACGTGCCCGGCAGCTATCCGTACACCGCCGGGGTGTTCGAGTTCAAGCGCGAGGGCGAAGACCCCACCCGGATGTTCGCCGGCGAGGGCGACCCCTTCCGCACCAACGCCCGCTTCAAGTACCTGTCGAAAGACATGCCGGCCAAGCGGCTGTCCACCGCCTTCGACTCGGTCACCCTGTACGGCAACGATCCGGACGAGCGGCCCGACATCTACGGCAAGGTCGGCAACTCCGGCGTGTCGATCGCCACGCTCGACGACATGAAGGTGCTCTACTCGGGCTTCGACCTGTGCGACCCGACCACTTCGGTATCGATGACCATCAACGGGCCGGCGCCCAGCCTCCTGGCGATGTTCCTCAACACCGCCATCGACCAGCGCATCGACGATTTCGTCGAGAAGCACGGCCGCCAGCCGAGCGAGGAAGAGCGCGCGAGAATCCGCGCCTGGACGCTGGAGAACGTGCGCGGCACGGTACAGGCCGACATCCTGAAGGAAGATCAGGGCCAGAACACCTGCATCTTCTCCACCGAGTTCTCGCTCAAGGTCATGGGCGACATCCAGGAGTTCTTCACCCGGAACAAGGTGCGCAACTTCTATTCGGTGTCGATTTCCGGTTATCACATCGCCGAGGCCGGCGCCAATCCGATCTCTCAGCTGGCGTTCACCCTGTCCAACGGCTTTACCTTCGTCGAGGCCTATCTCGCCCGCGGCATGTCCATCGACGAGTTCGCACCCAACCTGTCGTTCTTCTTCAGTAACGGCATGGACCCGGAATACACTGTGATCGGCCGGGTGGCGCGCCGCATCTGGGCCGTGGCGATGAAGGAGCGTTACGGCGCCAATGAGCGCTCGCAGAAGCTCAAGTACCACTGCCAGACCTCCGGGCGCTCGCTGCACGCCCAGGAAATCGCCTTCAACGACATCCGCACCACGCTGCAGGCGCTGATCGCCACCTACGACAACGCCAACTCGCTGCACACCAATGCCTACGACGAGGCGATCACCACGCCCACCGAGGAAAGCGTGCGGCGGGCGATGGCGATCCAGCTCATCATCAACCGCGAGTGGGGCCTGGCGAAGAACGAGAACCCGAACCAGGGCAGCTTCATCATCGACGAGCTGACCGACCTGGTCGAGGAGGCGGTGCTCAAGGAGTTCGAGCGCATCTCCGAGCGCGGCGGCGTGCTGGGCGCCATGGAAACCGGCTACCAGCGCGGCAAGATCCAGGAAGAATCGCTCTACTACGAGCACAAGAAGCACGACGGCTCGTATCCGATCATCGGGGTCAACACCTTCCGCAACCCCGACGGCGAAGAGCACGGCGGCAGCGTGCCGCTGGCGCGCTCCACCGAGGAAGAGAAGCAGGGTCAGATCAAGCGCCTGCGGGACTTCCAGAAGCGCCACGCCAAGGAATCCGGTCCGGCGCTGGAGCGGCTGAAGCAGACGGTGGTCGACAACGGCAACGTGTTCGCCGAATTGATGAACGCGGTGCGCTACTGCTCGCTCGGCCAGATCACCCAGGCGCTGTTCGAGGTGGGCGGGCAGTACCGCCGAAATATGTAATAGGTAAAGCTATTGGGGGTATAGCTTTACTTAAGATTACCCCCTAGGTAAGCTGACCTTACTTAGTCGACAGCCAAGTAAAGTTCAGCCGGTTCTGCCTTACCTATGCGGGAAGAAGACTTTACCGACCGACGGTCGGGGGAATTGGTCAGGACGGCTAACGGAAACTGGGCCTTCATGCCCAATCCGTTACCGCCTGCCATCGATTACAGCGCCACGCTGGTCGCCCAGCTTTCCGAAGCTGACGCCGCCCTGGCGGAGCTTTCAGGGGTCGGCCGTCAACTGGCGAATCCGGCCCTGCTCATCGGTCCCTACCTGAACGTGGAAGCTCGGTTGTCCTCGCAGATCGAGGGCACCGTCGCCAGCTACGCCGACATGTTCGTCGACCAGATAGAGGACAGCGGCGAAGCCCGCGACAGCGTGCGCGAGGTAAACAACTACGTTCGGGCCCTGCACTTCGGGGTGCAGCAACTGGACGCCATCCCGTTCTCGCTACGCCTTGTTCGCGAGTTGCACCGGGTACTCATGACCGGCGTACGGGGGCAGAACCGCGCCCCCGGAGAGTTCCGCACAACCCAGAATTACGTTGGCGCATCCAGGACGGGAGAATCCACCGCGATCTACGTACCCCCGCCTGTCCCGCAGATGCACATGGCGCTGGACGCCTGGGAACGTTTTGCCCACGACGCGCAACACGTCATCCCGGAGTTGGTGCGATGCGCCCTGCTGCACGTCCAGTTCGAAAGCATTCATCCATTCAACGATGGCAATGGACGCACTGGTCGATTGTTGATACCGCTTTACCTGATGCAGCGCGGTCGCCTGTCGCGACCACTGCTGTACCTGTCCGCCTACATCGATGCGCGCCGGCGTGACTATTACGAGCTGCTGCAACGAACCCGGACCCACGGGGCATGGGAAGAATGGCTGGAGTTCTTCCTGAGGGGCGTAGCAGTTACCGCCCGAGCCGCGCTCAGCCAGACGCAGTCGCTGCTCGACCTGCGCGCCGGGCTTATCGGTGAAACCCGCGACGTGCCCAATGCGGATGTTCTGATCGACGCGTTGTTTGCGAACCCGTTTACCACGCTTCCGGCTACCACGCGCATCATCGGCAAGACCACGCCGACGGCAAGCGCGCTGATCAATGCCCTGAAAGCCCGCGGTGTCCTGGAAGAAGTGACCGGCAAACAACGAAGACGGGTTTACGTCGTGCGGCGCATTCTGGCCATCATCGAACGCGCGGAAGCCATCTGACTGGGCGAGGTACTCGCGGAACATCTGCGCCTGCATACGAGTATTACCGACGGTCCGGGACCGGCTACCAGCGCGGCAAGCTACAGAAAGAGTCGCTGTACTAAGAACAAAGAACCTAAGCGACTCGTACCCGCTCTTCGAGATCAAGGCTTTCCGCAATGCCCGTGGCGAGATGCAACATGGCAGTGCGCCACTAATATCCACCATCGAAGGTTATAGGACTGCGGTACACCGCGATTATTGAGCCTTTCTGCCTCCATGATCTAAGTAGCCGCCCGACCAAGCTGAATGCCAGCACCAAGGCAGCTGTTCACCGATCGCGGCGATATAGTAGCTTCAAGGTACACAGTCAATCAAAGTCGCCAGTCTAATTGCGCAATGCAGCTGCATATCAAAGGCGTAAGGAGGACCTTGTGAAGATTGAAAGAGCGCTTGAGTTTGGCATGTCGAGAATGATGCTCGAGAAACTTCAAGCGCGCGGAATTCCGCAATTCACTGCGGCTCAGTCTGAGGCCCTGAAGGCTGGGCTTTGCAAGGGAACAAGTCTCTTGGTTTGCGCCCCCACGTCCTCGGGAAAGACAACCATCGCCGAGATCGCAGCAGTCGAAGGCGCGCGCAATGGACACCGAACCGTTTACCTCGTATCGCACAGAGCACTAGCCGAAGAGAAGTACCGATTATTCCTTCAGTCGTACTCCGAGCCAGGAAAGAAGTGGTTCGACGTCTCTATTGCAACAGGGGATCGCACAGAGGGTGACTGGCACTCAGGAATACTCGTGTCGACTTACGAGAAGTACTTGGCTCTTCTCTGCAGTAGCGTAAGTTTTGATATGAAAGAGCAAGTCGTCGTCGCGGACGAAATCCAGATTCTCGGAGAAGAAAACCGAGGTCCAGATATAGAGTTGTTATGCACGCTGCTGCGACGCGCGAAACCACGTCAAATCGTGGCCCTGTCCGCAACCATCTCCAACCCTAAAGATGTCGCTGCTTGGTTAGGCTGCACATCTGTTGAAGTCAAGAGACGCGATGTACCGCTGGAGTGCCAAGTCTGGTACGAAGGTAACTCCATCTACTGCCACGCAGGTGAAACCGACGTATTTGAAGGTAGGGAAAGGCGCGCCTTGCCAAGCAATACACTCGAAGCAGTCGATTACCTTCTTCAAAAAAATCGTGGACCGATTCTTGTGTTCACGCTGACTCGACCGCAAGCGAGAAAACTGGCTGAGGCATACGCCTCGAAGCGACAACATGCTGCCAGAGGTCTTCAGTATGCAGAGCAATTTGACTTGTTCAGCGAGCCGTCCACTCTCGTTCGTTCGTTAATGCAAGTATCGCAACGGGGCGTTGTATTTCACACCGCCGACCTTACACACTCAGAGCGAACCCTTATTGAGAGCGGACTTAGGGACAGCCTCTTCGAGGTTGTGTTCGCAACACCAACTCTCGCAGCAGGAGTTAATTTTCCCTTCCAAACGGTGCTGTTCGATGGCTTCTACAGATCCTTTGTTCCAGGGCATCCGTGGTTGCCTAGATCAGATTTTCAGAACATGGCAGGTCGTGCAGGTCGATTAGGTATGCATGAGAAAGGATATGCCGTGCTCTTGGCCAATTCAGCGGTCGAGTTTGAAAAGGCGCGCGAGCTCATTTCTTCGCCGATTGAGCCCCTTCAGTCAGCGTTTCCATCTTGCAGCCTTCGAAAGATTGTTCTTGCGATGATTGCTAGCAAAGTGGTTCGTCGCCCAGACGATCTTCTCAAGTTCTTCGAAGACACACTCTGGTGGCAACAAACCCTCGATCGCAATCCCAAGGTACTAGAAGAGTTTCCTCGATTACTTGAGGGTGCCACCGAGTATCTTGAACAGAACAAGCTAATAGTTAGGGGAAAGGGGCGAATTTTTGCCACGCGGATTGGAGTGGCGACTGCGGGAACGGGGCTCTTACCTCAAACCGTTATTCAACTTCTCGACTTGTTCAGGAAGAACATTACTGAATTTGATAAAGCTCAGAGTACTTGGCAGCCGGCAGCAATTCATGCGATATGCGCGAGCGAGGAGTTTGGCGAGAATGGACAGCGATTGCTTCCTTATGCGTGGAAGAATCAGCCTCAAGATAGCGCATGGCACTGGATAAGCGCGAGAACGCTGTTCTCGAACCCGGAGCACGCCGACAACGCAGATCGCGTTATTAACGCGACCTTTGGGTTGGCAAAATGGATCGAAGGTGTCCCAGAGCGGGTTCTCTCCAACCTAATCCCTCCGATTTCCTATGGCTATATGCAAGGCCTAGGAAACGAGGCGGGTTGGGTGTTGGACGGCTTGAGTCATGTCATGCGGGTTCCAGAAGCGGGTTTCCCCTCTCAAGTTCCGAACTATCTTTCTGATCTGTCGGGCTCCTTGCGGTACGGATTGCCGCTAGTTATGCTCGACACGCTGCGTGCCGCCGAGGCTTGTGGCGTTCCCGGCTTTGGTCGTCACCGCGCCATGGCGCTGTTTGACGCCAAACTAACTTCGCCAAACGACATCCTCAACGCCGACCGCAAACTTCTCGTAAGTATTCTTGAAAGCGAAGAAAGAGCAGACCGCTTGATCGAAGCCCTGCTTGGATATTTTGACGCGCCATTAGTCACTTTAAAGGTAAGGCATATTGAACGTGCCCACACCGTTAACACGGACGCCGATCTTGTCGATCAGGCTTACACGTTAACCGGTGAAGCATATGAAGGTCCCATCGAGAATCTTCTCAGATTGGTTCAAGAATGGCGGGTTACCAAACTTGACACTGTAAAAAGGCAAGGATTTCCGGACCTTCTTATCGAATTTGATGGTCGAGCAGCAGTCGTCGAATGCAAAACAAAGCAGCGCGGCACGGCCACGATTAGCAAAGACGAAGCGTTTGCTGTACTTACCAAGGGTACAAATATTCAGAAGGATCACTCCATTACCATTGGTAAGCCAGACTTTGATGAATTCTCTAAAGGAAAGGCAAATGGTTCGAAGGAAATCACTCTTATCCGGCACCAAGATTTCATCGAGGCAATTCTTCGGTATAAGGCAGGCAAACTATCGGCTCGTTTGCTGTTTCAATGGTTGATGAACCCGGGCTACGCCAAACTGGACGCACTTGATGCGATGGCGCTTCGGGGCGGCGACGAGTAGTGCGGAAAACAGATTGGGGGTCCGCGAGGTATTGGTTAGAGCTTTGCCGGTCCGTTGATCTGCGCACGCCGCGTTACCAGTACTGAAATCTTAATTAGTCGTGCGCATATTCTCGGATCTGGGTTTCTCGAGCGCCCTCGCCGTATCGCCGGCTACATCATTAAACCAACTGTGGTGATCGAGCTACCTGCGCAATAGATGACGAATAAGACGCGCTCAATGAGCGCCTCAGCAAGGAGTCAACACATCTTTGCGACGCTGCAAGCGATTCTCTTTGAACAGCGGCTAAAGCCAGCAACCGATCGCAAAGCTCTGCGAATTGCCGTTGGAGATCAGTTGGCGGCACCGGCACGGGAAGCGCTCTTAGAGTTTCGAGGTTGATGTTCTTCTGCGCGGCCTGTGGTGCTAAGAGTTCCAGCGTTGGTTGCAGAAAGGATAGCCACACTTGAATGTAAGTCGTGGCGACCACTTCGCTGGGGATAAAACCCACAACGCTGTCCGGAAAACATGCGTCAAAAGTAAGCACGCCTGTCTTGGCGATGTTTGCGGCGATTGTTATGCAGAGGGTCCCCTTTGGCCAAAGTTTGCTCTGGGCAAGACCAGCTTCTGAGTAAGTTGCGGAGTAGCTGACAATCCTGCCTCCGCTGTTTGCCACGTCACCGGTCTGTATAAAGGGGAACGAGCCCCCATAAAGCTCGGCCGCATCGCGAGGTCTGTGACGAGAGCGCCCACGATCGAGCCGCCCGACTTCTCCAAGGGTAGATAAGGGCCACCCCTTCGGATTCGTCGCCGGGTCACCGAACATGTCGAGGAAGAGCGCGGGGATGATGGCTTGGGCCTTTTTCTGCGCCTCGCGGCGCAGACGGACAATTCCTTCGGCGCGGGATAGCAGGTCGACGATTCGGCGCTGCTCATCTAGAGGTGGCACCGGGATCGGCGCGGCCTTGACCAATGATATCGGCAATGACGGAAGGCTAGTGGTCTGAGCTTGATGACGCGGATCGTAAGTTAAGGACCAGTAGTACAAGTATTCTGGATCTACAACTCGCGTATCGGGTATAACTGTGGCGAGATGCGACACCACGTAGGCGTCAATGCCCAAGAGTGCTCGGTGGTTCAGGTTGACCGATGCGCCGCTCTTCGGGATCAACAGCGTGCCCCGTGGGAACAATCTCAACCTGCATCGGGACGCAGTATCGTCGGCTAACTTGTCCGCAGTTTCGGTCAATGACTTTGTGTGGTGAAACCGCCCTACGTCCTGCATTCGAACGAAAGCAGCTCCGTTGGCGGCAAAGTCGCGCTGTTGCTGTGGTGCCGGATTGCCAGTGGCAACCTCCGCCACGTCACTCAGCTTCAGCACGCGCCAACCGTTCATCCTGCCTCACTGAGCGCAGCGCGCAATGCCTGAACTTCCTCGAGAATCTCCGAATCAGTAGCCGCCGGCTCGTCCGGCAATTCTCGCGGGTCCTGATGGTCGACCTGCGCCTGGCTCGTCGGCCGGTAGCGGCCGGCCGACAGGTTGAAGTCATTGGCGCGTAGCGTGGGTTCGTCGGCGAACCACCACTTTTCGGTCCACTCGGCTTTCGGGTCGCGCTGGTTCCACTTCTGCAGGCCGGCCTCGCAGTTCTTGTAGGCGGCGATCAGTTCGGGCAGGTCGTCGGCTTCGATCGGGGTGTCGTGGTTGGCGTCGAGCTTGTAGCCGTCGTTATCGGCGTGCAGGAACAGCACGTTCTCGGTCTTGCCGCCTTTGCGGAAGAAGAGCACCGAGGTCTTCACGCCGGAGTAGGGCTGGAATACGCCGCCGGGCAGGCTGAGCACCGCCTCGACGCGGTTGTTTTCGATCAACTGGCGGCGCAATTCCTTGTGCGCGCCGGTGGAACCGAACAGCACGCCTTCGGGCACGATCACGCCACAGCGGCCGCCCTCACCGCCCGTCCCTTTCTTCGAGGACGAGGGGGCCCGGAGGCTGTCGAGCATGTACTTGAGAAACAGCAGTTCGGTCGCGGTGGTCGTGCCGACTTTCACGTCGTCAACGATGCGGTCCTTGTCGACCCTGCCAGAGAACGGCGGATTGGCGAGCACGACGTGGTAGCCCTCTTGCGGCAGGCCGAGCTCGTTCTTGCGTTCGGCATCCAGCGTGGTGGTCAGCACGTTGCGCAGCAGGATGCGCACGTTCGGCAGGCGCCGAAGCGCCCGAGTCATGGGGGCGAGCCGCACCATCTTCGGATCGACGTCGTTGCCGTAGAAGGTCTGGTTCTGCAGCACGGAGTGCTGGGCGGCCGAGAGCCGGTCGCCGAGGCCACGAGTCTGGCGCTTGCCGTCGACTTCGACGGTCTGGATCGCGTCGGGCGAGGAGTTCGTCAGGCGGATGTGGTTGTACGCGGCCACCAGAAAGCCCGCCGTGCCCGCCGCCGGGTCGTAAATCGACTCGCCGATCTTCGGGTCGATGATCTCGACGATGGCGCGGATGATGTGGCGCGGGGTGCGGAACTGGCCGAGTTCGCCTGCCTGCTTGATCTGCTTCAGCACATGCTCGAACAGGTCGCCCTTGGTGTCGGCATCGGACCGATCAAGGTGCAGGCCGTCGACCAGCGTCACCACCTGGGTCAGCACCGTCGGTTCGTCGATGACCAGCCGCGCGCCCTGCATGAAGTTGACTTGCGAGCGGTCCGCCACATCGGCAAAGAACGGGAACACCTCGTCGCGCACGAAGCGCACCAGCGGCTCACCCGACAGGCCCTTGGCCCACACCGACCAGCGGAAGCGCTCCCTCGGGATTCTGGTCTCGCCGGATTTCAGCGCATTGAGCGGATTCTTCAGCGTCCAGCTGCCGGCAAACAGGCTTTCGTGTTTCTGCTTGAGCACCTTGGCGCGCTCGGTGTTCTCCGCGTCGATACCTTCCACCAGGTAGAAGAAGAACAGGAAAGCAAGCTGCTCGGCGTTACTGACGGGGTCGGGATAGCCGCCGCCGTACAGATAGTCCCGTATCTGGTCGACGGCACGGCGCATGTCCGGGGTAAGTGGCATGGTTCGTTGCGTTTCCTTACGAAGCGGCTGCATCCCGCGGCGAGGCGTCGCCGCGGCCTTGATCCCCACCGCCGAACCCCTCCGCATTCAGCGCACCCAACAAAACGCCCAAAGCGGCCTCGCCGCCGAACACGCGGCGCGCCTCCGGCAGGCCGCCCATCAGCGTGAACGGCGAAAAGGCGAAGTGCCCGGCGCTGAATTCGTCGTAGGCGTCGGCGTTGGCGCGAAGCTGGCTGCCGACCACTTTCAGCCAGCGCGTCTGCTCGGGCGAGAGGCCGTTTTCCTGCGCCAGCAGCCAGGCCTCGAAGCGGGCGCCGACCGCGGCGGCCTTTGCCTCGGACGGGGCGGGAAATTCGATTTTTCCGTTCTCGTCGACGGTGACCCACTCGCGGGTGGTTGGGTCGATGCGGTCGTCGATATCGAGCGAGAGCAGCCGGCGCGGCCCGTATTTCTTCTTCTTCATGCGGGCGATCACGAAGCCGCCGCCGCCCGCCTCGTCTTCGTCGCCGTGAAAGTCGGTCACGCCGACGAAATCGAACAGCGTGAACACTGGCTTGCCCTTGAGCTTGCGCGTGCCGCGCCCGCGCATCTGCTGGTACAGGATGGCAGAGCGGGTGAAGCGGGCGAACACCAGGTTCACCACCTCCGGGCAGTCGAAGCCGGTGTCGAGCATGTTCACCGACACCAGGATCTGCGGGAACGGCTCTTTCTTGAAGCGCTTGATCTTGGTCATGCCATCGACCGTGTCGTCCGCCCCCATGCCGGACACGACATAGTCGGCATAGCGGATCTCCGGCGCCGGCTTTTTGTCGGCAAACGCCTCGTCGAGCAGCCGCGCCAGGGTTTCGGCATGGCGCTTGGTCACGGCGAACACAATGGCCTTGCCCAGCAGCGGCTTGCGCAGCACGCCCTTGGCGTCGGTGTAGCCGCTTTCCAGCACCTCGCGAAACTCCCGCACGATGGCGCGGTTGCGCTCGGGGATGGTGAACCGCCGCTCCAGCGCTGCGGGATCGACGACGATGCTCTGCTCCGCCCCGAAGAGCTGCTCCAGCTCGGCGCGGGCCGAAGCATCCATCGCGCGCCAGTCCAGTTCGTCGCGCCGCACCGGAAATCCACCCTCGGCGGCAGTCTTTACGGTCTTGGCCCGGTAAATCTGGTAAGGCACCAGGAAGCCGTCGCGGATCGCGTCCTTGAGCTTGTAGCTGAAAGTCGGTCGCTCGACTTCGAAAAAGCGCAGGGTGTCGCGGACGAAGAGCTTGTCTTCCTCTTCGTTGAAGTCGTCCAGCTCGGCGGCAACGCAGGGAGTCGCCGTCAGCCCGATCTGCAGGCCATCGAAATGCTTGAGCACCCCGCTCCACTTGCCGTAGATCGAGCGGTGGCATTCGTCGGAGATCACCAGGTCGAAATAGCCGGACGAGTAGTCGCGGTAGATGTTCACCATACTTTGCAGCGTGGTGATGGTGATGCGCTTTTCGTCCTGGAAGCGGCGTCCGGCGCGCAGCACATAGGCCGGCAGTTCGAGCAGATGTTCGGCGAAGGCATCCTCGGTCTGCTTGGCTAGCGGGATGCGGTCCACCAGAAACAGCACCCGCGTCACCGCCCCGGCGTCGAACAGCCGCTTGATCAACGCAGCGGCGGTGCGAGTCTTGCCGGTGCCGGTGGCCATCTCGACCAGCATCTTGCGGCGACCGGCGGCGATTTCCCGGCACAGCGTGTCGATGCACTCCACCTGGTAGTCGCGCTCGACGATGCGCCGGTCGATGTCGATGGACAGCGGGTCACGCTTGAGCTTGAGGGTCGCGGCGCGGCGCTCCAGGTCACCCTGCGAGAAAAAGGTCTTGATCGGCCGCGGGAAGGCCTCCGTGCGCCATTCCCAGAAGCGGATTTCCTCGCCGTTGGAAAGAAAGACATAGGGCACGTCGAGCTGCTCGGCATAGGCCCGCGCCTGCGCCTCGGCCTCGGCGGGATTGACCGACGCCTTCTTGGCCTCGATTACCGCCAGCGCCCGGCCATGGCGGTCGCACAGCACATAGTCGGCGCGGCTGCGGTCCGGCAGCATGTACTCGAAACGCACCGCGTTGGGATTGAGCACGTCCCAGCCCTGCTCCTTGAGCTGGGCGTCGATCTTGACGCGGGAGAACGGTTCGTTGGTGCCGGGCATCGCTCTACGATCAGGCCGGCGCCCGATGGGAGGGCCGATGGCCCGGCAAGCGTCCGGCGATCGCGCCTCGGGTGGAGCGGCAGGGCGATCTGAGCACCACGGTTGCGTCACTCGGACTGCGGGCCATCTATTGTTCCTGTCTTGGGGGTACCGCGAACGCGATGATATCCCCAGACACGGATGTATGAAGCACCCTCCCGCGCCGGGAGCGTCGCCAGTCAGGGCTTGCGCGACGGGCGCCCTTTCGCGTCCTGAAAGGGAAACAATCCCATCCTGAAACTCTGCGCCATGTGGCGGGCGACATGGAGCGCCCGCGCCGCGTGCTCAGGTTTCAGCGTCTCGGCTGCCGCCGACTCGAACACCGCCAGCCAGTGCCCGAACGCCTCCGGCGGAAAGTCGAGCTTTGCGTGCGGCGCATAGGCGTTGGCGCTGTAGCGGCCGGTGCCGTGCACCACCCCGGACCAGAAATCCGCCACCCGCGCGATATGCGGTTCCCAGTCGTGAATCGCCGAACGGAAGATCGGCCCCAGTACCGGGTCGGCGAGCCCGCGCTGGTAGAACAGACGCACCATCCGCTCGATGGCGGCCTCATCGTCGCTGCCTGGATTCATTGCCGGAGAGTCGCCTGAAAAAGAGGGGACGCTAGCAAAGCGCGCGCGGCGCGGCAATCCGGATTGGGTATGCTGGCGCGGCCCATGCGATCGGACTGTCCGCTTCCGGCACGTGATGCCGCTCCGTCCCCGCGCCTGAAACGCGCGCTTGCCCGCCGCCGCGCCGGTACCGCCAATGGCGGCTGAGCGCGCGCCGCGGAGGCCGGCACCGGTGACGCATCGCGCGGTGCTGTCGATCGCCCTGCCGATCATGCTGTCCAACCTGTCCACGCCGCTGCTCGGGGTGGTGGACACCGCGGTGATCGGCCGCATCCCCGACCCCGCCCACATCGGCGGCGTGGCGCTTGGCGCGCTGGTGTTCACCCTGCTGTTCTGGGCCTTCGGCTTCCTGCGCATGGGCACCACCGGGCTTACCGCCCAGGCGCTGGGCGCCGACGATGCGGACGAGATTCGTGCCAGCCTGGGGCGCGCGCTGCTGATTGCCGTGCTCATTGGCGCGGCGCTGATCGCGCTGCAATGGCCGATCGGCTGGCTGGCGTTTGCCCTGCTCGAGGGCAGCGAACGGGTCGAAAGCCTGGCCGCCGAGTACTACGCCATCCGCATCTGGGCAGCGCCGGCCACGCTCGCCAACTATGCGCTGCTCGGCTGGTTCATCGGGCTCGGGCGCGCGCCATTGGCGCTGGCGCTGCAACTCACCCTGAATCTCGCGAACATGGCGCTGGATGCCTGGTTCGTGCTCGGGCTGGACCTCGGCGTGCGCGGGGTGGCGCTCGGCACCGTGCTCGCGGAATTGCTGGCGGCCGCGGTCGGACTGTTCATCGCCGCGCGCCACCTCGGGCGGCTCGGCGGCCGCTGGGAGCTTGCGCGGCTGCGGGCGGCGCAGCGTCACGCACGCCCCCTCGCGGTCAACCGCGACATCATGATCCGCTCGCTGGCGCTGATTTTCGTGTTCGTGTGGTTTACCGCGCAGGGCGCGAAGAGCGGCGACGCCATCCTGGCGGCGAACGCGGTGCTGATGCACTTCGTCACCGTATCGGCGTATTTTCTGGACGGGCTTGCCTTCGCCGCCGAGGCGCTGGTCGGTCGCGCCATCGGCGCGGCGCAGCGCGCCGGGCTCACCGCCGCTGCGCGGCTGACAACGCTGTGGGCGGCCGGCGTAGCGCTGCTCGCCTCGCTGCTGCTCGCGCTGTTCGGCGCCCAGATGGTGGATCTGCTCACCGTCGACCCCAGCGTGCGCGCGCTGGCACGGCTGTATCTGCCGTGGGCGGCCGCCGCGCCGCTCGCCGGCGTGTGGTGCTTCCAGCTCGACGGCATCTTCATCGGCGCGACCCGCACGCCGCAGATGCGCGATGCCATGCTGCTGTCGACCGGCATCTTTGTGGCCGCCTGGTGGCTGCTCGCGCCGCTCGGCAACCACGGCCTGTGGGCCGCCCTGTATGTGCACTACGCGGCGCGCACCGCGACGCTGTACTACCACTATCCGGCGCTGACCCGCTCGGTGCCGGCCTGAGCCGATTGCGCGCCGGCGCAGACCGAACAACCCTCAGCGATACAGCAGGACTGTTTCGCGCTCGGCCCGCCACGACTGTTCGTCGGCGCCGGCCAGCGCGTCGAGATCGGCCGGCGTCGCCTGCGCATCGTCGACCCAGCGGCGCAGCAGCTCGCTGCCGTTGATGAGATCGATGGCGAGGCGGTCGCGCTCGTACTCATAGGGAAAATCTCGCCAAAGATCGTAACCCGGCGCCAGCCGGCGCAACGCCTTGAAGGCGAGCGCCTGCAGCCGCCAGGGCCGGAACGCGGCATGGTCGTAGTGCCGCGGGTCCTCGACATGGATCTGCACGCCGGCACAAAGCTTCCCCGCATGCTTGTGAAAGGTGGGCTCGAACCAGCAGGGCCGCAGCCGGCAGCCGCGCAGCCAGTCCAGCGCCAGCGCCTGCATTTCGCCGATCAGCAAGCGCGGGTCGAGCTCCGGCGCGCCGAACAGTTCCAGCGGTCGGGTGGTGCCGCGGCCTTCCGACAAGTGGGTGCCTGCCAGCATCACGGTGCCGGCGTAGCCGCCCGCCATCGACAGGTTCGGCGCATTCGGGCTGGGGTTGATCCAGCTGCGCTCGTTGAGCGGCCAGCCGTACCCGGGCGCCGCGTCCGGTTGCCAGCCTTCCATCCCGATCACCCGGCAGTCGACGTCGAGGCGAAGCCCGGCGATAAACCAGCGGGCCAGCTCGCCCATGGTGAGCCCGTGGCGCATCGGCAGCGGACCGGCGCCGACAAAGCTTTCCCAGCCTGCGCGCAGGCGCAGCCCTTCCACCGGACGGCCGGCCGGATTGGGCCGGTCCAGCACCCACACGCGCTTGCCGGCACCGGCGCACGCTTCCAGCACGTAGCGCAGCGTGGTGATGAAGGTGTAGATGCGGCAGCCGAGATCCTGCAGATCGACCAGCAGCACGTCGAAGCTGTCGAGCATCGCCGCGGTCGGCCGGCGCACCTCGCCGTACAGACTGAACACCGGGATGCCGTGCACCGGGTCGCGGTAGTCGGGCGACTCCACCATGTTGTCCTGCTTGTCGCCGCGCAGCCCATGCTGGGGACCGAGGGCGCTGGCAAGCTTCAGGTCCGGCAGCGCGCACAGCGCATCGAGTGCGTGCGTCAGATCGCGCGTGACCGAGGCGGGGTGCGCGAGCAGCGCGACGCGCTGGCCGGCCAGCGGCTTGCGCAAGGCCGGCTCTTCCAGCAGGCGGTCGAGTCCGAATCTCATCGCGTGGGTTCCGGCGCAGGCAGCCGCAGCACGAAGGCGCCGGGATGGTGGAAATCGGGTGCGGCGCCCGGATGCGCCAGCGCCCAGTAGCCGAGCCGTCCCTGCGCATCCTCGATCACCGTCGAAAGCCCCAGCCAAAGGACCTGCGCCTCGCGCAGTTCGGGCAGCGAAGCCAGGTCGATCGTCGCGGTCAGCTGCAGCCGGCCGGACTCTTCCGCCACCGAGATCTCCGTCGGCTTCGCGGCTTCCGCCCCCGCGAAGCCTTCACGATAATCGGACAGTCGGTAAACCGCCCACTCGCCCGAAGGCGAGAAGTTGAACTCATGGTAGCTGCGCGCGCCTTCGGCCTTGACGAAGGCTTCGAAGCACAGGTGCGTCCACAGGTCGTGTCCGCGGCGCGGCCCGGCAAACGCCGGAATGGCCAGCGCGTCGAGCGCACCGGTCAGCCGGTAGCGCAGGCGCAGGCTGGTGCCGTCGGCGCGCACGCCGACGGCGATGCGGGTAACGGGCATTGCCGGCGAAGACGGATGGGCGGTTAGGGCGACTTCGCGCTCACCGGCGGGCTGTGCGGGCGATAGGTTCACGGCACGCCGATTCTAGCGGGAGAACGCCCGCGTGCCGCGCCGGCATGCGCGCCGGTCAGGCGCCGTAGCTGCGCAGCGCGTCGAAAGCGAGCCCGGCGACGCCGCCGTACTCGACCTTGAGCAGACCCTGGGCCTCGAGACGGCGCAGCGCCTGATTGACAAGTTGCCGGGAAACGCCCGCGAGATAACCGATTTCTTCCTGCGAGATCGACAGCCGCGGCCCGATGCCGGGATACAGGATGGGATTGAACAGCTCGCCCAGGCTGCGCGCGATGCGGGCGTCGGTGTCGAGGAGCCGCTCGTATTCGATCAATGCGATGAACTGCGCCAGCCGCTCGTTGAGCTGGCGCAGCAGGAAGCGGTTGAAGCCGATGCTGCTGTCGAGCAGCCACAGAAACGTTTCGCGCGGCATCAGGGCAATGCGCGAGTCACGCAAGGCAAGGACGTCGTACTTGCGCGGATCGGTCTTCAGCAGCGAGCCCTCGCCCAGCCAGCCGCCGCTCGGCACGCCGGTGAAGGTCACCGGCCGGCCGTCGGCGGAGACCGTCTGGATCTTGACTAGTCCCTCGAGCACCCCGACCCAGGCGTCGACCGGTTCGCCTTTGCGGCACACCGAAGTCCCGGCGGCGCAAAAGCGCTCCACGACGTCGCGCTCGATCCGCGCCAGCTGCGCGCCATCGAGGGTTTTCGCCCACAAGGTGGATCTGAGATGTTCGGAGAGCGTGGCCATCGCGGAAATTGTCGGCGAAGCGACAGCCGCTGCCGCGGCCCGCCGGTATGGTATCGGCCTGCGGCGGTCGGCAGGGCTGCCGCGGCATAGTAAGCTGTCGGCATTATCCGATCCATACAAGAGCATCCCCGGTCCGCGCCGGCGGATGTCTGGACACCGGGAGGAGCCCGCTTGTCGCAGTCCGGCACCGGCCGCACGCCGGGAACCGACACCTTTCCACGGCTGCTGCTGGAGCACGCCCGCCGGCGCCCGGATCGTGTCGCCATGCGCGAGAAGGATCTGGGCATCTGGCAGAGCTGGACCTGGCGCGAGGTGGCCGACGAGGTGCGCTGGCTTGCCTGCGGGCTGGCGGCGCGCGGCTTTCGCCGCGGCATGAACCTCGGCATCGTCGGCGACAATCGTCCGCGGCTGTACTGGGGCTTCGCCGCCGCCCAGGCGCTGGGCGGCGTGCCGGGGCCGATCTACCAGGACTCGATCGCCCAGGAAATGCTGTACGTCCTGGAGAACGCCGAGATCGGTTTTGCCCTGGTGGAAGACCAGGAGCAGGTCGACAAGCTGCTCGAGCTGCTGCCGCAGGCGCCGGGGTTGAAGCACATCATCTATGACGACCCGCGCGGGCTGCGCAATTACAACGAGCCACAGCTGTTGCCGTACGAGGAGCTGCGCGAGATCGGCCGCGAGTACGACGAAGCGCATCCGGACTTTTTTGAGCGCGAGGTGCTGGCCGGGGGCGCCGACGACATCTGCGTGATCCTGTACACCTCCGGCACCACCAGCAAGCCGAAGGGCGTGTGCCACACGCACGCGTCCTTCCTGGCGGCGGCCCGCGGCGATGTCGCCTTCGACCGCTTCGACGAGCGCGACTCGGTGCTGTCCTACCTGCCGATGGCCTGGATCGGCGATCACCTGTTTTCCTATGCGCAGGCGCTGGTGGCCGGCTTCACCGTGAACTGCCCGGAATCGTCCGAAACGGTAATGACCGACATGCGCGAGATCGGGCCGACCTATTACTTCGCGCCGCCGCGGGTGTTCGAGAACCTGCTGACCCAGGTGATGATCCGGATCGAGGACGCCAGCGCGCTGAAGCGCTGGCTGTTTCATCGATTCATGGCGGTGGCACGGCGCTGCGGCCCGGATCTGATGGACGGCCGGCCGGTGGGCCTCGCCGATCGCCTGCTGTACGCGCTGGGCGATTCGCTGGTGTACGGGCCGCTGCGCAACGTGCTTGGCATGAGTCGCATCCGCGTCGCATACACCGGCGGCGCCGCGATCGGCCCGGATCTGTACCGCTTCTACCGCTCGATCGGCATCAATCTCAAGCAGCTCTACGGCCAGACTGAAACCGCGGTGTACGTGTGCAAGCAGCCCAACGGCGAAGCCAAGATCGACAGCGTCGGCAAGCCGCTGCCGGGGGTGGAGATCCGCATCGCGGACAACGGCGAAATCTGGGTGAAGACGCCCGGCATGCTGAAGGAATACTACAAGCGCCCGGACGCCACCGCGGAATCGATCTCGCCCGACGGGTACTTCATGACCGGCGACGCCGGATTTCTCGACGATGATGGCCATCTCAAGATCATCGACCGCGCCAAGGATGTCGGCAAGCTCAGGGACGGCACCCTGTTCGCGCCGCAGTTTCTGGAGAACAAGCTCAAGTTCTTCCCTTTCATCAAGGAAGCGGTGTGCTTCGGCGACGGCCGCGACAAGGTGTGCGCCTTCATCAACATCGACGTGCAGGCGGTGGGCAACTGGGCGGAAAAGCGGGGGCTGGCCTACGCCGGGTATGTCGACCTGGCCGCCAAGCCGGAGGTTTACGAACTGATTCACGACTGCGTGCGCAAGGTCAATGAAGACCTGGCGACCGAGTCGCATCTCGCCGGCTCGCAGATCGCGCGCTTTCTGGTGCTGCACAAGGAGCTCGATGCCGACGACGACGAGCTGACTCGCACCCGCAAGGTGCGGCGCGGCTTCATCGCCGAAAAATACCGGCCACTGGTCGAAGCGCTCTACGACGGCTCGACGCGCTGCGCGATCGAAACGCAGGTGCGCTTCGAGGACGGGCGCGCAGGCGTGGTGCGCGCCGACGTGCACATCGACGACGTCCGGACCGGCGCCCCCCAGCGCAAAGCAGCGTGATGACCCGAATCCTCGGCGAGCCGATCCTGTCGGTGGACAACATCTCCCTCGCCTTTGGCGGGGTCAAGGCGTTGGCGAACGTAAGCTTTCACGTGCGCGAGCACGAGATTCTCGCCATCATCGGGCCGAACGGCGCCGGAAAGAGCTCGATGCTCAACGTGATCAACGGCGTGTACCGGCCGCAGGTAGGCGAGATCCGCTTCCGCGACCGCGCATGGAAGCGCATGGTGCCTTACGAGGCGGCACGCCTCGGCATCGCCCGCACCTTCCAGAACATCGCGCTGTTCAAGGGGATGTCGGTGCTCGACAACATCATGACCGGGCGCAATCTGAAGATGCGCTCCGGGCTCATCAGGCAGGCGCTGTACTGGGGGCCGAATCTGCGCGAGGAGATCGAGCACCGGGAGAAGGTCGAGCACATCATCGATTTCCTGCAGATCGAACATGTGCGCAAGACGCCGGTCGGCCGGCTGCCCTACGGACTGCAAAAACGGGTCGAACTGGCGCGGGCGCTGGCTGCCGAGCCGACCCTGCTGCTGCTGGACGAGCCGATGGCCGGAATGAACGTCGAGGAGAAGCAGGACATGAGCCGCTTCGTGCTCGACGTGAACGAGGAATTCGGCACCACCATCGTGCTGATCGAGCACGACATGGGGGTGGTGATGGACATCAGCGACCGGGTGGTGGTGCTCGATTACGGACGCAAGATCGGCGACGGCACCCCGGACGAGATCCGCGCCAACCCGGAAGTGATCGCCGCCTACCTGGGGGTGGCGCACTGATGCGTCGTGTTCACCACAGAGGGCACAGAGGAACTGCAATTCCCGTCGGCCCGGGCCGGCAACGCAGCGCCTGTCGTGCGTGTGCTTCGGCAACCGCGCGCGGTTCTCGTTCGCCCCTTTCTGTGATCTCTGTGTCCGCTGTGCTAAAGGACGCGGTGGCGAAATGACATTCTTCTTCGAAGTGCTGATCGGGGGGCTGCTGGCGGGGGTGATGTACTCGCTGGTGGCCCTGGGCTTCGTGCTGATCTACAAGGCGTCCGGGGTGTTCAACTTCGCCCAGGGCGCAATGGTGTTCTTCGCCGCCCTCACCTTCGTCGGCGTGCAGGAGCAGTTCGGGCTTTCGTTCTGGCCGGCATTCGCGGTGGCGCTCGGCGCGATGGTGCTGCTGGGCGTGCTGACCGAGAAAATCGTGCTGAGGCCGCTGGTCAACCAGCCGCAGATCACGCTCTTCATGGTGACGATCGGGCTGGCTTTCTTCATCGAGGGCCTGGCACAGCTTGTCTGGGGCACCAACGTCTACCCGCTCAACCTCGGCATCCGCGACGAGCCGATCGAGGCGATCCTCGAGAACTTCGACATGGTGATCAGCCGCTTCGACCTGGTGGCGGCGCTGGTGGCCGGCGTGCTGGTCGCGGTGCTGGCGGTGTTCTTCCAGGTCACCAAGATCGGCCGCGCGCTGCGCGCAGTGGCGGACGATCACCAGGCGGCGCTCTCGGTCGGCATCCCGCTCAAGACGATCTGGGCAATCGTGTGGTCGGTGGCGGGCTTCGTGGCGCTGGTTGCCGGGCTGATGTGGGGCGCGCGAAACGGCGTGCAGTTCGCCCTCACGTTTGTGGCGCTGAAGGCGCTGCCGGTGCTGATTCTCGGCGGCTTCGCCTCGGTGCTCGGCGCCGTCGTCGGCGGACTCATCATCGGCGCGCTGGAAAAGCTCGCCGCCGTCTACATCGACCCCCCAATCCGCGGCGGAATCGAGAGCTGGTTTGCCTATGTGGCCGCCCTGCTGTTCCTGCTGGTGCGACCCGAGGGCCTGTTCGGCGAGCGGAGGATCGATCGTGTCTAGGGCGTGCAATTTGAAACGACAAATCGACCACAGAGACACAGAGGGCCCAGAGGGTACAGAGGGTTTTGTCGGACCACGCGCGCCGGGGCTCGCCGATTCGCGGTCGCTGACGGCGAGCGGCGAGTCCGATTCCCGAGTTCCTGCTTTTCTCTGTGTCTCTGTGGTGAAAACCGACTGACATGCTCTACCGCGAAGCCGGACAGTTCAAATCGAGCTACGCCGAGGACCAGGCGCTGTTCCCGATCCGCCAGGATCGCTACGGCATGCTGGTGCTGCTGGCGATCGCCTTTGTCGGCGTGCCGCTGTTTGCCAGCGACTACTGGCTGACCGCGATCCTGGTGCCGTTTCTGGTGTTTTCGCTGGCCGCGCTGGGCCTCAATATCCTGACCGGCTACGCCGGGCAGTTGTCACTCGGGACCGCCGCGTTCATGGCGGTCGGCGCCTTCGCCGCCTACAACTTCGAGCTGCGGGTGCCGGGGTTGCCGGTGCTGGTGAGCTTCGTGCTCGCCGGCCTGGTCGCCGCGCTGGTCGGCATTGCCTTCGGTCTGCCGAGCCTGCGTATCCGCGGTTTTTACCTGGCGGTGGCGACGCTGGCGGCCCAGTTCTTCATTCCCTGGTTGCTGGTGAAGGTGAGCTGGTTCTCCAACTACAGCGCCTCCGGCGTCATCACCACCCAGCCGATCGAGATCCTCGGGTTCGTGTTCGACAGCCCGACGCGCAAGTACCTGCTGGTGCTGGCGATCGTATGCGTGTTGGCGCTGGCGGCGAAGAACCTGGTGCGCAGCAGCATCGGACGCGCCTGGATGGCGGTGCGCGACATGGACGTGGCCGCGGAGGTGATCGGCATCCGTATCGTGCGCGCCAAGCTGATCGCCTTTGCGGTGAGTTCGTTTTACTGCGGCATCGCCGGCGCGTTGTACGCCTACGCCTATCTCGGCAGCGTCGAGCCGGACGGCTTCAATCTGGACCTGTCCTTCCGCATCCTGTTCATGATCATCATCGGCGGGGTGGGCAGCATTCTCGGCTCGTTTCTCGGCGCCGCGTTTATCACGGTATTGCCGATTTTTCTCGACGTGCTGTTGACCGACGGCGCGCATCTGTTCAACCTGAGTCTGCCCGCCGGCGTTACTTCGATGGCGCAGCTGGTGGTGTTCGGCGGGCTGATCATCTTCTTCCTGATCGTCGAGCCGCACGGGCTCGCGCGACTGTGGCAAATTGCAAAGGAAAAGCTCCGGCTCTGGCCGTTTCCGCACTGAGCGCCCCGGAGCAACGAACATTGACGAACACTGGAGGACACGGCATGAAACCACTGAGAGCGATCGCGGCGCTGCTGCTGGCAGTGGCGGCCGGGGCGCTGTCCACGCAGGTCATCGCGCAGGCAGCCGGCACGCAGTTCATCGGCATTACCGGATACCGGGTGGGGCCCTACGGCCCCAACGGCGCAGCCTTCTTCACCGGCTTCATCGACTACCTCGAGCTGGTGAACCAGCGCGACGGCGGGGTGAACGGCGTCAAGCTGTCCTGGGAGGAATGCGAGACCGAATACAACACCGCCAAGGGCCTGGAATGCTACGAGCGCCTGAAGACCCGCACTGCCACCGGCCCCACCGCGATCCATCCGATGTCCACCGGCATTACCTACGGCCTGCTCGACAAGGCGCCGGAGGACAAGATTCCGCTGATTACGCTGGGCTACGGGCGCACCGACGCGGTGGACGGCCGGGTATTTCCCTGGGTGTTTCCGATCCTCTCGAACTACTGGTCGGCTGCTACCGGCATCGTGAACTTCATCGGGGAGCAGGAAGGCGGGCTCGCCAAGCTCAAGGGCAAGAAGATCGTGCTGCTGTATCACGACTCGGCCTACGGCAAGGAGCCGCATCCGGTGCTGGAGGCCGAGGCGAAGAAGCACGGCTTCGACCTGGTGATGGTGCCGGTGCCGCATCCGGGTAACGAGCAACAGTCGCAGTGGCTACAGATTCGTCGCGAGCGGCCCGATTGGGTGATCTTGTGGGGCTGGGGCGTAATGAACGCCACTGCACTGAAGACTGCCCAGAAAGTCGGCCCTCCGCGCGACAAGATGGCCGGCAATTGGCGGGCCGGCCCCGAGATCGAGACCGAGGCGGCGGGGGCAGCAGCGGCGAACGAAAACAACACCGCCAGACAGACCCGCGCGGGCACCGATTTCCCGGTGGTGCAGGACGTGCTCAAGCATGTTTACGCGAGCGGCAAGGGTGGCAACAAGTCGCTGGTGGGAACGGTGCTGTGGAACCGTGGCATGGCGGCCGCCATGATCACGGTCGAGGCGGTGCGCACGGCGCAGGCGAAGTACGGCAAGAAGCCGATGTCCGGCGCGCAGGTGCGCTGGGGTCTGGAAAACCTGAACCTCGACCAGAAGCGGCTCGACCAGCTTGGCTTCGGTTCGATGATCCCCACACTGGCGGTGTCGTGCACCGATCATGAAGGCTCGGGGCTGGTGCGGTTCCAGCAGTGGGACGGCAAACGCTGGAAGACGGCGTCGCAGTGGATGAGCGGCGACCGCGCACTGGTGAAGAAGATGGTGCAGGAATCGGCGGCCCAGTACGCGAAGGAAAAAGGCATCAAGCCCGCCTGCCTGAAGGGCTGAGGCGCCGCATGCGCGTACAGCAACGCCAGCCCGGGGGCGCACGGACGCGGTGCGCCGGTGCCCGCGTGCGCGGAGGTCGGGCGCGATGAGTGCACCATTGCTGTCGGTCAACAACATCGAGGTCATCTACGACCATGTGATCCTGGTGCTCAAGGGCGTGTCGCTTACCGTGGAGCAGGGCCGGATCGTCGCCCTGCTCGGGGCCAACGGCGCCGGCAAGACCACCACACTCAAGGCGATATCCAACCTGCTCAGATCCGAGCGAGGCGAAGTCACCAAGGGCTACATCGAGTATCGCGGCGCGCGCATCGACCGGCTCACGCCGTGGGAGCTAGTGAAGCTGGGTGTGGTGCAGGTCATGGAAGGTCGCCACTGCTTTCAGCACCTGACGGTGGAGGAGAACCTGCTCACCGGCGCCTTCACCCGCAGCGCCAACCGCGCCGAGATTCGTCGGGATCTGGAGAAGGTTTACGACTATTTTCCGCGACTGCAGCAGCGACGCAAGAGCCAGGCGGGCTACACCTCCGGCGGCGAACAGCAGATGACGGCGATCGGGCGCGCGCTGATGGCGAAGCCGAGCATGATTTTGCTCGACGAGCCGTCGATGGGACTGGCACCTCAGGTGGTGGAAGAGATCTTCGGCATCGTGCGCGACCTCAACCAGAAGGAGGGCGTGAGCTTTCTGCTCGCCGAGCAGAACACCAACACTGCGCTGCGCTTTGCCGAGTACGGCTATATCCTGGAAAACGGCCGGGTGGTCATGGACGGGCCGGCCCGCGACCTCGCCAACAACGAAGACGTGAAGGAGTTCTACCTGGGCCTGTCGGGCGCCGGGCGGAAAAGCTTCCGCGATGCCAAGCACTACCGGCGGCGCAAGCGCTGGCTGGCCTGACATGAAGAGGCGTACTAACCACAGAGACACAGAGGCACAGAGAAAAGCCGGGCCGCCGGATTCCAGACGCGCGAGCGTCGACCTGCAACGTCGACCAGACCGGCGGCGCCTTCGGTGGGCGACGAATCCAATCAACCCCCGGTTGTTCGCTGTCTCTGTGCCTTCTGTACCTCTGTGGTTAAGCTGAAATGCCCGATTACTACGACGACCTCGAAACCCGTGACCCGCAGGCGCGCGAGCATGCCCTGTTCGCCACCCTGCCCGGGCAGATCGCACATGCGAAGACGCATGCGCCCTACTTCGCGGCCCTGCTGAAGGACGTCGATCCCGCGGCCGTCAGCCATCGCGGCGCGCTTGCGCGGCTGCCGGTGACCCGCAAGTCCGACCTCATCGAACTGCAGAAGCAGGATCTGCCCTTCGGGGGCATGACCGCCCTGCCGGCCGGCCGGCTCGGCCGGGTGTTCGCCTCGCCCGGGCCGATCTACGATCCACAGGGCGCGCGCGGCGATTTCTGGCGCTTCGGACGCGCGCTGTGGGCTGCAGGCTTTCGCCCCGGCGAGCTGGTGCACAACACCTTCGCCTATCACTTCACCCCCGCCGGCTTCATGATGGATCTGGCGGCGCAGGCGATCGGCTGCGCAGTGTTTCCCGCCGGCACCGGCCAGACCGAACTGCAGGTACAGACCATTGCCGACCTGTCGCCGGCGGGCTATGCCGGCACGCCCTCTTTTCTAAAGATCCTGCTGGAGAAAGCGGATGAACTGAAGGCCGACGTCTCCAGTCTGCGCAAGGCGCTGGTATCGGGCGAGGCGCTGCTGCCGGCGGTGCGCGAACTGCTGACGCAGCGCGGCATCGAGGTGCGCCAGTGCTACGGCACCGCGGACCTTGGCCTGATCGCCTACGAGACCGAGCCGATGGCGGGGCTGATCGTCGACGAGGGCGTAATCGTGGAGATTGTGCGGCCGGGCACCGGCGACCCGGTGCCGGAAGGCGAGGTGGGCGAGGTGGTGGTGACCACGCTGTGCAACGAATATCCGCTGATCCGCTTTGCCACCGGCGATCTGTCGGCGGTGGCACCCGGCGCGAGCCCCTGCGGCCGCACCAACCTGCGCATCAGGGGCTGGATGGGGCGCGCCGACCAGACCACCAAGGTCAAGGGCATGTTCGTGCACCCCTCGCAGATCGGCGAAGTGGCAAAACGCCATGCCGAAATCGTCCGCGCACGGCTGAGCGTGGCGCACGATGAGCAGCAGAACGACCGCATGACCCTCGCCTGCGAGGTGCGCAGCGGCAGCGACGCGCTTGCCGAGCAGATCGCCCAGACCCTGCGCGATGTGACCAAGCTGCGCGGCGACGTGAAACTGCTCGATCCCGGATCGCTGCCGAACGACGGCAAGGTGATCGAGGACCTGCGCAGGTACGACTAGCCGCATTCAACACAGAAACACAGAGAGCACAGAGGACTTGCCGCAGGCACTCTTTCGGTTGAAGAGCCGTGCAGCGCGATGTGAAATTCGGGTTGCAGCACCGTCGATCTGACTGCCCGTCAATGTCTGTGCTCTTTGTGTCTCTGTGGTCAATTCTTTGAATGGAAATCCAATGAGCAGCCACCCGATCAGCAAGTACCCTGTCCCGAAACTGGACGCCCTGCCGGAAGACATCCGCACCAAGATGCTCGAAGTGCAGGAGAAAGCCGGGTTCATTCCCAACGTGTTTCTCACGCTCGCGCACCGCCCCGACGAGTTTCGCGCCTTCTTCGCCTATCACGATGCGCTAATGCTGCGGGATTCGGGCCTCAGCAAGGCGGAAAAGGAAATGATCGTGGTGGCCACCAGCGGGCTCAACCAGTGTCCTTACTGCGTGATCGCCCATGGCGCGATCCTGCGCATCTACGCGAAGAACCCGCAGATCGCCGACCAGGTGGCCATTCATCACCGCAAGGCCGATCTCACGCCGCGCCAGAAGGCAATGCTGGATTTCGCCTGCAAGCTGGCGCGCACCCCCGAGGCGCTGACCGACGCCGACCATGAGAGCCTGCGCGGCCACGGCTTCAGCGAAGAAGACATCTGGGACATTGGCGGCATCACCGCGCTGTTTGCCCTGTCGAACCGCATGGCGCACCTGATCGGGATGCGCGCGAACGACGAGTTCTACCTGCTGGGGCGCGTACCACCCGCCAGAAAGTAGCAGCGCATGAATCGTCGGTCACCGGGGAGCATTTATGCCTGTGAACCGAGCAATGTCGGACCGGCATGAGGTGAAGGAGAGGCCGATGCTATACTTTTCAGCATGCGGCATCGCGTCATCCCATGGCGCGAAACGACCGGCACACCCGCGTTCAATCACAGGTGAGAAAAATGGCTGCGCTTCCAGACGACGACCCCCAGGAAACACAAGAATGGCTCGAGGCGCTTGACGGCGTCCTGAAGCATGAGGGGCCGGAACGTGCCCACTACATTCTCGAGCAGCTGATCGAGAAGGCGCGGCGCTCGGGCGCCTTCCTCCCCTACAGCGCGAATACCGCCTACATCAACACGATCCCGCCGGGCAAGGAAGAGAAGTCGCCCGGCGACCATGAGATCGAGCATCGCATCCGCTCCTATGCCCGCTGGAACGCGGCGGCCATGGTGCTGCGGGCGAACAAACACACCAACGTGGGTGGCCACATTGCGAGTTTCGCGTCTGCAGCGACCCTGTACGACGTGGGCTTCAACCACTTCTGGCATGCACCATCGGAAGCACATGGCGGCGACCTGGTGTTCGTTCAGGGGCACTCGGCGACCGGCGTCTACGCGCGTGCGTTCATGCTGGGCCGCTTGACAGAAGCGCAGCTCGACAACTTCCGCCAGGAAGTCGATGGCAAGGGACTGTCGTCCTATCCGCATCCCTGGCTGATGCCGGATTTCTGGCAATTCCCCACGGTATCGATGGGCCTGGGGCCGATCATGGCGATCTATCAGGCGCGCTTCATGAAATACTTGAACGACCGCGGGATCGTCAACACCGAGGGGCGCAAAGTGTGGTGCTTTCTGGGCGACGGCGAAACCGACGAGCCGGAGTCGATGGGCGCGATCGGGGTCGCCGCGCGCGAGAAGCTGGACAACCTGGTCTTCGTGGTCAACTGCAACCTGCAGCGGCTGGACGGTCCGGTGCGCGGCAACGGCAAGATCATCCAGGAACTGGAGAGCGATTTTCGCGGCGCCGGCTGGAACGTGATCAAGGTAATCTGGGGTTCGTACTGGGACCCGCTGCTGGCGCGCGACACCAAGGGCCTGCTGCAGAAACGCATGGAAGAGTGCGTCGACGGCGAATACCAGACCTTCAAGTCGAAGGACGGCGCCTATGTGCGCAAGCATTTCTTCGGCAAGTATCCCGAGCTGCTGGAGATGGTGTCGAACATGACCGACGACGACATCTGGCGGCTCAACCGCGGCGGCCACGACCCGCACAAGATCTACGCCGCCTACGCCGCGGCGGTCAAGCACCAGGGCCAGCCTACTGTCATTCTCGCCAAGACCATCAAGGGCTACGGCATGGGCGAGGCCGGCGAGGCGCAGAACATCACCCATCAGCAAAAGAAGATGGGCACCACCTCGCTGAAGGCGTTCCGCAACCGCTTCAACCTGCCGATTGCGGACGAGCAGCTCGACGAGATTCCCTATCTCAAGCTGGAGGAAGGCTCGCCCGAACTGGAGTACATGCGCGCCAACCGCAAGCGGCTGGGCGGCTACCTCCCGACGCGCCGCCGCCAGGGCGACCGGCTGGAAGTGCCCGCGCTGTCGGCGTTCGAGGCCCTGTTGAAAAGCAGCGAAGAGCGCGAGATGTCGACCACGATGGCCTTTGTGCGCGTGCTCGCCACCCTGGTGCGCGACAAGAAAATCGGCAAGCGGGTGGTGCCGATCGTGCCGGACGAATCGCGCACCTTCGGCATGGAGGGCATGTTCCGGCAGCTCGGCATCTGGTCGTCGGTAGGCCAGCTTTACACGCCGGAAGACGCCGATCAGCTGATGTTCTACAAGGAAGACAAGAACGGGCAGATCCTGCAGGAAGGCATCAACGAGCCGGGTGCAATGTCGTCCTGGATTGCCGCCGCCACGTCGTACTCGACGCACGGCGTATCGATGATCCCCTTCTACATCTATTACTCGATGTTCGGCTTCCAGCGCATCGGCGACCTGGCCTGGGCGGCAGGCGACCAGCGTGCGCGCGGCTTCCTGCTGGGTGGCACTGCCGGCCGCACCACGCTGAACGGCGAGGGCTTGCAGCACGAGGACGGCCACAGCCATCTGATCTCGTCGACCATACCGAACTGCATCTCCTACGACCCGACCTTCGCCTACGAGCTTGCGGTAATCATCCAGCACGGGCTGAAGCGGATGTATCAGGACCAGGAGGACGTGTTCTATTACATCACCGTGATGAACGAGAACTACCGGCATCCGGCCCTGCCGGACGGCGCCGAGGCCGGCATCATCAAGGGGATGTACCGGCTTTCCGAAGGCAAGGGCAAGAAAGATGCGGCGAAGGTGCAGCTGCTCGGCAGCGGCACCATCCTCAACGAGGTGATCGCCGCCCAGGCGCTGCTCGAGAAGGATTTCGGCGTGTCCGCCGACGTCTGGAGCTGCCCGAGCTTCACCGAGTTGCGGCGCGAAGGCCTGGACGTGCAGCGATGGAATCTGCTGCACCCGGAGGAAAAACCACGCGAGGCCTATGTCGGCCAGTGCCTGAACCGCGCACCGGGGCCGGTGGTGGCGGCAACCGACTACATGAAGATTTTCGCCGATCAGATCCGGCCTTTTATCTTCAAGCCTTACGTCGTCCTCGGCACCGATGGCTACGGCCGCTCGGACACGCGCGAGAAACTGCGCGGCTTTTTCGAAGTGGATCGCCATTACGTGGTGGTGGGCGCGCTGAAAGCGCTGGCCGATGAGGGCACGATCCCGGCGGCCACCGTGGCAAAGGCAATCAAGAAGTACGGCATCGATCCGGAGCGCCCGAACCCGGCGACGATCTGACACAAGAACAAGCAAGGGAGACCCATGGCTAGCGTAAAGGACGTCACTGTTCCCGATATCGGGGACTTCAAGGATGTGCCGGTCATCGAAGTGCTGGTGAAGCCGGGCGACAGCGTCAAGGCAGAGGACTCGCTGATCACCCTGGAATCGGACAAAGCCACGATGGAAGTGCCGGCACCGTTCTCCGGCGTGATCAAGTCGATGAGCGTTAAGGTGGGCGACAAGGTTTCGGAAGGCTCACCGATTCTGCAGATGGAAGTGTCGGAGGGTGCAGGCGCAGGGGCGAAGGAAGCGCCGGCAGCAAAGCCCGCAGAGCAGCCGGCCGAAAAGCCGGCCGCAGAGGCACCGAGAGAGACGAAGCCGGCCCCCGCACCTGCTCCGGCCCCGGCCGCCGCGGGACCGATCGACGAAGCGGGCTTCGCTGCCGCGCACGCGAGCCCCGGCGTGCGCCGCTTCGCGCGCGAACTCGGCGTCGATCTGGGCAAGGTCAAGGGCAGTGGGCCGAAGGGCCGGGTGCTCAAGGAGGACGTGCAGAACTTCGTCAAGTCGGCCATTGGCGGCGCGGGTGCGCCGGCCGCGGGCGGTGCCGGGCTCGCGTTGGGCCTGCCCGCCTGGCCGAGCGTGGACTTCGCCAAGTTCGGCCCGGTCGAGCCGCAGGCGCTGTCGCGCATCAAGAAGATTTCCGGCCCCGCCCTGCATCGCAACTGGGTGCACATCCCGCACATCACCCAGCAGGACGAGGCCGACATCACCGAGCTGGAGGCTTTTCGCAAAGACCTCTCGGACGAGGCCAAGAAGCAAGGCATCAAGCTGACGCCGCTTGCCTTCATCATGAAGGCGGCGGTCGCTGCGCTGAAGGATCACCCGGAATTCAACTCGTCGCTGGCGCCGGGCGGCGACGCGCTGATCCTCAAGCGCTACTACCACATCGGCGTCGCTGTCGACACGCCGGGCGGCCTGGTCGTGCCGGTCATCCGCAATGTCGACCAGAAGGGCCTGTTCGCACTGGCCCGTGAACTCGGCGACATCAGCGCAAAGGCGCGCGACGGCAAGCTCTCGCCCGCAGACATGCAGGGCGGCACCTTCTCAATCTCCAGCCTCGGCGGTATTGGCGGAGGTCATTTCACCCCGATCATCAACGCACCCGAAGTCGCGATTCTCGGCGTGTCGCGCTCGGTGACGAAGCCGGTGTGGAGCGGCAAAGAATTCCTGCCGCGGCTGATGCTGCCGCTGTCGCTTTCTTATGACCACCGCGTGGTGGACGGCGCGCAGGGCGCGCGCTTTATTTCGGCGCTGTCGGCGGTGCTCAGCGATATCCGCCGGGTACTGCTGTAACCGGGCCGACCACCGCAGCATGCGCACTCGCGCGCGCCGCAGCGCAGGCAAGGCCAAAGAGCCCGGGTCGGCTTGAGGCCGCCCGCACCCATCGGCGTGCTGGGAGGCACGTTCGACCCGGTCCATTTCGCGCATCTGCGGCTGGCGGAGGAAATCGCGGAAGCCTTCGATCTCGGCCAGGTGCTGATGATCCCGGCCGGGGCGCCGCCGCACCGCGGCGAACCCGGCGCATCCGGCGCGCACCGCCTGGCGATGCTTCGTCTCGCGATCGAGGGTAATCCGCGGCTGCTGGCAGATGACAGGGAACTGCGCCGCGCTGGCACGAGCTATATGTACGACACGTTGCTCGAGCTGCGGAACGAATCGGGCGACCGACCGCTCTGTCTGGTGATGGGTGCAGATGCCTTTGTCCAGCTGGCGAGCTGGTATCGCTGGAGCGAGCTGTTCGACCTGGCGCATTTCATCGTCGCGCGCAGGCCCGGCTATCCGCTGGAACAGCTTGCCGCCTCGCTGCCTGGCGTCCTGAAGGCCCAGTACCTGCGCCGCCACTCGCCCGAACCGCGCGGCCTGCAGCTTGCACCGGCGGGGCGCATTTTCACGCATGAGCTGACCGCGCTGGACGTATCGGCAACCGCGCTGCGCGGCCTGATTTCGCGCGGGGCCAGCCTGCGTTACCTGCTGCCGGACGCGGTAATCGCGTATATTGAGACGCACGGGCTTTACAGGGAACAAGATGCACGCAGATGAAATTCGTCGCGCCGCCATCGAGGCGCTGGAAGAGATCAAGGCGACGGATGTCGTGGAGATCGATGTCAGGAAGATGACTTCGCTGTTCGACTACATGATCGTAGCCAGCGCCGAGTCCACACGGCAGACCCGGGCGCTCGCCAACAACGTGCAGGAAAAGCTGAAGCACACCGGCGGCAAGGTCTACGGAGTGGAGGGCGAGCAGTCGGGCGAGTGGGTGTTGATCGATCTCGGTGACGTCGTTGTCCACATCATGCAGCCGGCGGTGCGCAGCTACTACAACCTCGAGGAACTGTGGGGCGGCGGCGCGCCGGCGCGCCAGTCGGCGCGGCGTGCCGG
>ERZ869936.422-NODE-422-length-41100-cov-7.880205_pt1 | contig 41100 bp, 31 predicted proteins | sample MGYA00520876_ERZ869936 | MGnify/ENA primary metagenome ERZ869936 (study PRJEB32218, sample SAMN09650985) | biofilter metagenome | isolation source: enrty point of leading RO module | place: Saudi Arabia: Thuwal, RO plant located on Red Sea | collected 2016-02-17 ... | reverse complement strand
GCGCGGAGCCCGCGCGACGGGCCCGCCGCGCCGCGGGCCCGCGTGTTCCCTGAGGCGCCGGAGCGGCGTTTGCACGCCGCCCCGACGCTCAGTGCTTGAGCTCCACCGCGAAGCACCTGCCGGAGCGATCGACCCAGTAATCGCTTTGTCCAGCAAGTTGTTGCTCCAACCCAGGAGGGAGGGTAGTGTCGAGTTCCCGCAAACCCTACACCATCGGTGGAACTCACAATTGGTTCGTTGTTGTATTGTTAGGTCGCGCAACTGACCGCCGGCGCCGCCAGGCTGGCCACGACGCGCTCCATCGCCAGGGCACGCGAGCCTTTGACCAGCACCACGTCGCCGGGCCGCAACAGCCCCTCGCAGCGGGCCGCCAGGTCGGCGACTTCCTCGATGGCCACGGCCCGCAGGTGCGGCATGCCGGCCGCTCGAGCGCCTGCCACGACGTCGTCGGCAAACTGCCCGCAGGCCAGCAGCAGGTCGGCGCCGCAGTGCGTAACGATCTGATCGCCCAAAAGTCGGTGCAGCCGGGCCGAGTCGGGACCCAGCTCGCGCATGTCGCCGCAGACCACGACGCGTCGCCCCGGCGCTTCGAAATCGCGCAACAGGTCGAGCGCGGCTCGCATGGCCACGGGACTTGCGTTGTACGTATCGTCGATGATCGTGGCTTCTTCGGTGCGGACGATCTGGCATCGCATCGGCGGCGGCTCGAATTCGGCCAGGCCGCGGCTGATCTCCACGTCGCGCATTCCGAAGATCCGTCCCACCGCCACCGCCGCCAGGGCGCTGGGCAGGTGATGCCTTCCCCACACGGCCACCGACATCGATGTGCCGTCGACCTCGAAGCTCAGGCGGCCGTGTCCACTCTCGACGTGCGTGGCTACCACGTCGTTGTCGATCGAACGGCCAAACCACAGGATCTTGGCGCGGCAGCGGTCCGCCACCTTGCGCAGGCGGGGATCGTCGCCGAACAGCACCGCGTGGCCATCCTCCGGCAGCGCGTCGAGCAATTCGGCCTTGGCCGCGGCTACCCCTTCGAGCGAGCCGAAGCCGCCTAAGTGCGCGTCGCCGGTGCGCGTGATCACGCCGATCTGCGGCTGGCACAATCCGGCCAACCGGGCGATCTCGCCGGGAGCATTGGCCGCCATTTCCAACACGGCAAAGTCGTTGCGCGGGTCCATGGCCAGCATCGACAGCGGCAAGCCCACGTGGTTGTTGTAATTCTTCGGGCTCGACGTGCCACAGAGCTGGCGTTCGAGCACGGCGCGGATCATTTGCCGCGCGGTCGTCTTGCCCACGCTGCCGGTCACCGCCACCACGCGTCCGGTCTGGCGTTCGCGATTCCAGCGGGCCAGTTGCCAAAGCGCCTTGGCCGCGTCGGATACCTCGAGGCTCCAACAGCCCGGCGATGGCTGGACGTATTTCTGGCCCACAACGGCGCCTTCGGCTCCGCGGGCGTAGGCATCGCCGGCAAACTGGGAGCCATCGAAACAAGTGCCCGGCAGTCCCCAGAAGACGTCTCCGCGGCGGACCTGCCGGCTGTCGACGACGATATCGCGCACGCGTCCCTGTTCGCCTCCGCGCGGCGGCAGCGTGGCCAGCCGCAAGCGGCCGCCGACGATCTCGTGCAGTTTTTTTACCGTCAGGTCAAACATGCCAGTGCTACGAATTGGATACCGTCATCAGCGAGGCGTACGGCGAGGCGGGTTCGAGGTTGTAAAGAAAACGTCGGGCCACGTCGCGGTCATCGAGCGGAATCTGCTGCCCGCCAATCGACTGCAGCGGTTCGTGCCCTCGCCCGGCGATCAGCACGCAGTCGTCCGCCGTGGCTTGCTTGAGCGCCGCGCAAATCGCTGCTTCGCGGTCGGGCACATAGCTGGCCATCGCCGGCCGCTCGAAGCCTTGCAGCACGGCAGCCGCAATCGACCGCGGATCTTCGTGGCGGGGATTGTCGTTGGTAATGATCGCCACGTCGGCGGCTTGTTCGACCACGCGGCCCATCGGGGCCCGCTTCGTAGAGTCGCGGTCTCCGCCGGCGCCGAAGACGCAGATCACGCGCCCGGCAGTTACTTGTCGCAAGGTCGAAAGCGCCACGGCCAGGGCGTCCGGCGTATGGGCATAGTCGACGTACACGCCAAACGGCTGACCGCACTCGATGCGTTCCAGCCGCCCCGGCACGCTGCGCACGTTTTCCAGCCCGCGCACGATCGTGGCCAGGTCGATGCCTTCGGCCAATCCGACGGCCGCGGCGATCAGACAATTCTCGACGTGATGGTCGCCGATGATCGTGGTGCGCACGACGGCCGTCATCTCGCCGGCGGTGAGCAGGAACGTCTGCTCGCTCTTGGTGCGCTCGAGCACCTCGGCGGTGACGTTGGCCGAACGGTGCACGGCCACCGACAGCACGCCGCAGGGAATCAGCGGGGCGTACTCGAGGCTCGTCGGGTCGTCGCCGTTGACCACGGCGATGCCGTCCGGCCGCAGTTGATGAAAAATGCGGCTCTTGGCCGCGTGATAGTTGCGCAGGGTCTCGTGATAGTCGAGATGGTCGCGTCGCAGGTTGGTGAGGCAAGCCGCCGAAAGCTCGATCCCCGCGATGCGGCGCTGATCGATCGCGTGGCTGGAAACCTCCACCACCGCGTGCGAGCACCCGGCGTCCACGGCGCGGGCCAGCCAATCGGCCAGCACCGGAGCCGACGGGGTGGTCAACTCCGCGGGCGCGGCTTGCTCGCCGTCGAAGTATTCGAGCGTGTCGAGCCGGGCGGCGTGATATCCTGCGGCGTCAAGCACGCTGGCGATCAGCCGCGTGGTCGTGGTCTTGCCGTTGGTGCCCGTGACGCCGATCGCGCGCAGCGTGCGGCTGGGATCTCCGGCCAGGGCCTGGCAGAGCCGTCCCAGCGCTTCGCGCGTGTCGGGAACGACGCACACCGGAACGCCAAGCGAGAGAGGGCGCTCGGCAACGACAGCGACCGCGCCGCGCGCGACCGCCTCGTCGGCAAAGTCGTGTCCGTCGGCCTGCGTGCCGCGCACCGCCACGAACACGTCGCCGGCCCGACAAGTGCGCGAATCGCTCGTGCAACGGCGCGCCGCCACGTCGGCGGCCCCGCAAAAGCGGGCCTCGACGAACAGCTCGCGCAAACTCACCGGCTCACGATAAGACGACGATCGCGACATCTGCGCTTGGGCCTCCGTGCCTGGCGCGCGTGCAAGAAATGGAACACGGGAGTGGGTGAAACCGCAACCTCGGGGCGCTGCCGTGCAGGCCCGAGACGGCGTCCGCCGACTCCTTCCTTGGAGAAGACGCGGCGGATTTTGGCGATTCTGGCATCTCTGTCAAGGCGGGTTTGCCCCGCCTGCGGGAATCGTCGGCGACTGGACAAGAACACGCGCCGAGGGCCATGATTTACCGCAGAAGATCTCCGCTGCACGTGCTAGCGCTAGCACGCCAGGACTTCCAAGCACGTATCCCCAACCAGGCAAAACGGTGATGGCCGAAAACGATTTTGGAGTGGCGGAGCTTGCCGCGTACCTGCACCTCGACGCGGCGCAGGTTCTTCGCCTGGCCGAACGTCAGCAGATTCCGGCGCGCAAGGTGGGCGGCCAGTGGCGGTTTTCGCGCGCCGAGGTGCATCACTGGCTCGAAGAGCGCATCGGCCTCTCGACCGATGAAGAACTGGTGCAGATGGAGGGCGTCTTGCAGCGGGCGGCCGGCGGCGGGGAGACCGACATTTCGATCATCGAACTGCTGCCGCTCGAGGCGATCGCCGTGCCGCTGGCGGCGCGCACGCGGGGGAGCGTGATCTCGAAGATGGTCGACACGGCGGCGCAAACCGGTTGGCTGTGGGACACGGCGAAGATGGCCGAAGCGGTGCGGGCCCGCGAAGACATGTTGCCCACCGCAATTGAAACGGGCGTGGCGCTTTTGCACCCGCGCCGCCCGCTGCCCAATCTGCTGGGTCAGGCTTTCGTGGCGCTGGGCCGCACCGAGACGGGCATCCCGTTCGGCGCCGCGCGGGGAGGCTTGACGGACATTTTTTTCTTGATTCTGTCGGACTCCGACGCGAGCCATTTGCGCGTTTTGGCAAGATTGAGTCGTTTGATCGGCGATCCGGGGCTGCTCGAGGCCCTGCGCTCGGCGCCCGATGCCCGCGCGGCCCGGCAAGCCATCGACGACCAGGAACAGCAACTCTCGCCGTGACCGCGCGGAAATCTCCCCCGCCTGGATGGGGTGTCGTGTGGGAGCCGAGCCGAATCGCGGAAAATACTTTGACAAACGCGCGTCAGATGCAGATACTGATGGCTGGGCGCTGCCATCGCTGGCGGTCCCGGTCCATTCTCTAATCAAGATCTCATTGTCGACCACAATCGCGTGGGCGTGGCGCATCGGTTTTATTTCATGGGGGTTCCGGTCATGACGGACAGGAAACGTGGCTTTACGTTGGTGGAGCTTTTGGTGGTGATCGCCATCATTGGCGTCTTGGTAGCTCTCTTGCTGCCTGCAATTCAGGCGGCACGCGAAGCGGCGCGCCGCGCCAGTTGCACGAGCAACATCCGGCAGTTCGGCGTGGCATTGAACACCTACCACGATGCCCTGTCCACGTTCCCGGCCGGTGGTTGCATGCCGCCGAATGACAACATCAGCGACAACAACCTGTACTCCAGTTGTCACACCATGCTCCTGCCCTACTTCGAAGAAGAAGGCCTCAAGAGTCTGGTGGACCCCAACACCGACTGGCAGCACCAGTTTGGCGTGGTCACGCCCGGCAAGAACGGCTCTCCCAATTTTGCGGAAGTCCCGGCCACGGTCGTTCCGGTCTTCAACTGCCCCAGTGCCGACGGTGAAAATCCGAAGGACGACCGTCTGTTGACGAAGATCTTTCTGATCGGCGTGTCAGGTAGCTATAAGGACGGCCAGCTCTACGGCACCACGAACTACGTCTTGTGCAAGGGAGCCACCGACAACTGGTGCAACCGACCGGCTGAGCAACCCAACTCCGTTCGCGGCATGTTCGACGTCAACTTTGCCGTGCCGATCCGCAAGCTGGCCGACGGCACTTCGAAGACGATCGCCATGGGCGAAGGGGCCGACGGCTCGGCCTGGGAAATCACCGGATTGCAGGGTGCAACGGATACGTCGCGCAGTCGCAATGAGTCGGTGAACTCGTGGCGCAACAACCTGGGTAACCCTTACCGCCCCTGGTGTCCGTGGATCTGCGGTCAGGTGGCCTTCGTATCAGTGACCGGCCCTCCCGTGTTCCTGTACGAGACGGGCCCTTATGCCTGCACGCTGGAGCCGATCAACAAGAATCCGGTCACGCAAAACGTGGCTCAGGATGACAACGCGCCCAACTGTAGGCAACTGGGTTTTCCGCCCGCGCAAGGGACAGCAGCTTTCGGCACGGTGCCAGTTGGCGGCGTCGGTATGTGCGCCAACTTCCGCAGCGACCACGGCAGCGGCGCTAACTTCCTGTTCGCCGACAGTTCGGTGCACTTCATCACCGATGACATCGACATGGCTCTCTACCAGAGGCTGTCGACGATCAAGGGCGAAGAAATCGTCGATTTCCCCGAATGATCGCAAGCGGCCTTTCACGGCCGGCCGATTTGTGCCATACCGTGCCCCGGTGCCTTCCCAGGCACCGGGGCACTTTTTTTAGGATCGGCCGTTTTCGCATGAGCTCTTCCCGGCCCTGGCTGTTGGCCATCGGCAACGCAACCGAACTCGATGCGGCGCGGGCGGCGCTGCCCCGCTCAGCGACGGCGCTGGCCGCCACGCTCGAGGCAGCGTTCGAGTTGCTCGATGCGGATAGGGAGCTCTGGCCGCTGCTTGTCGTGGTGGCCGAAGCTCGCCCCGGCGAGCTGCACGCCGCCGCAATCGCGCGGCTGCGGCACCGGTTGCCGCTGGCCCGCCTGGTCTGCCTGCAAGGCCCCTGGTGCGAGGGCCAGCCCCGCCGGGCACTCGTGTCGCAGGGCGAATGGCAGTGCTACTGGCACCAGGTGTCCGCCCGTCTCGGACGAGAGCTCGCCCGGCTCGATGCGACGCACGTGCCGCTGTGGTCCCTGCCCGTCACGGCCACCCGCGAAGAACAGATGGTCGCCGCGTGCCCAATTCGCCAGAATCATCGTGCCGAGACGATCGCCGTTTGCAGCGCCAGCGCGCAAGCGGCCGCGGCGCTCGCGGCGCTGTGCCGCCAGGCGGGCTATGCCACGATCGAAACAGCGTCCACGGCGAACTTCCGCGTGCGCGGCGCAAGCGCTTGGCTGTGGGATGCCCATTGCGACGAGATCGTCGACCCGGCTCGCGTGCAGGACGTGATGCGCCGCGCGGATGCCGCCCGCGTGATCGCCCTCGTCGGGTTCCCGCGCTCCCAGGACGTTCGCCGGGCCAAGGCAGCCGGAATCGCAGCCGTGCTGGCCAAGCCACTGCTGGCCGCCGATCTGCTGTGGCACCTGAACGCTGTGCAAGCACACGCCGCACCCGCGCGCTCCGCACAATGTAGCAGGCTCACTCCGTGAGCCGTTAAGCAGACCTGCCTGGAGACATTGCGGCGGCGGGCGGTGGCTCCTCTGCGGATTCGGGGAGGATGGCCGATTTCAACAGGCGGTGAAAGGCTGCGACGGCTCACGGAGTGAGCCTGCTACATTACGGGCGGCCCCAAAGTAGCAGGCTCACTCCGTGAGCCGTTAAGCAGACCTGCCTGGAGACATTGCGGTGGCGGGCGGTGGCTCCGCTGCGGATTCGACGCAACGTGCGCTTCCGTGCGGTGGTTTACTCCGCATCCCGCGAAATTGAATTTGGCCAGGATGGCTTGCTTCGACGGTCTGCTAGTCGCCGAACCACTCGGTCCGCAGGATCTCCCGCTTCCACTCGGGCTCGTGCACCGGCCAGGCTTGGACCCGCTGCCGGTAGTCCGCCCGATCGACCGAGACCGCCTGCCGGTGCGCCGTCTCCCAGGCTGCCGACTCCGTTTCGCCCAGCGGCGGAACCCGAAACGGCAGGTTACTGCGCCTGAGCGTGCGGCGCCCGTGGTCGAAGATCGTGATCACCACGCTGGGGCCCATGTCCAGCATCCGCCGGGCAATCAGCTCGTGGCTGGCGCTGGCATAGCGGGCCTTGAGGTCGAACAGAACCCAGTCGCAAGCCCGTCCGTCCTCGGCGAACGAGGCGCGCGGCAGCAGAATGCGCGAGGCCAGGTGATTGGCCACCGCTTCCCGGGCCGCCGGCGGAGCTTCGCGCGGGTCGACCGCCAGCGAGTCGAAGACGCGATGCGCGCAAAACTCGCCGATCTCGTGGGCGATGGCCCATTGCAACCGCTCGGGCCGCGGATCGGGTCGCACCAGGATCGACGCGCCGGCGCCCGTGCCCAGGGCGGCCAGCCGCGCCATGCGCCCGCGGCTCGGTTGGCGCTCGTCCCAGGCCACGGTCAGTCCGAGCGTGCGTGCCAATCGCAGAGCATCGATTGGCGGGGCTGCACTGGGAAGCTCGGCAATCAATTGGCCGGCCACGGCGTCCAGCGCCTCGGACCATTCCTCGGTCGTCAGCTCGGGTAGCATCGGCTCCTCCCAATAGTGTTCATTTGTACACTATTGTAGCGACTCTTGCTGCGACTGCAAGCACGCCTCTCGCCCGCCCGGGGGCATTCGGCTACGATTGGAAATGTCCGCTCGCGCTGCCGATCGCGCCGAGCACCCACCCCGGAGCCCGCGCGTGTCGTCCACCATCCGCCAGCCTTCACGGTCCTCTTCGCCGCCGTCTGCCAAGGGGAGCTACTCGTTCGTCAGCCTGGGCTGTCCCAAGAACCTGGTGGACAGCGAGCGCATGCTCGGGCTGTTGCAGCTCGACGGCTACACCCTCGTTCCCGCTCCGGCCGGGGCCGACTTCGTGGTCGTCAACACCTGCGGTTTCATCGAGCGGGCCCGCGACGAGTCGTATGCCACGATTCGCGAGATGCTCGACATGAAGCGCAGCGGCCAGATCCGCGGCGTGATCGTCTCGGGTTGCCTGGCCGAGCGCGAGAAGGAAAAGCTGCTTGAGACCCTACCGGAGATCGACCACCTGGTCGGCGTCTTCGGCCGCGAGGAAGTCACCCGCGTCGCCGATCGCCTGGTGGGGCACCTCGACGAACAGCGCACCGTGTTTCGTCCGGCGCCCACGCGGCCGCTGGTCGATCGCGGGCGCTTGCGGATCACGCCCAAGCATTTCGCCTTCTTGAAGATCTCCGAGGGCTGCGATCGGCTGTGCACGTTCTGCGCGATTCCGAAAATGCGCGGCAAGCACGCCACTAAGCCGATCGAAGAAGTCGTGGCCGAAGCCCGCGAGCTGGCCGCCGACGGCGTGCGCGAGCTCGTGATCGTGGCCCAGGACACGACCTACTACGGCATGGACCTGTACGGCGAACCCCGGCTCGTCGAGCTGCTGCGGGAGCTGGAGCACGTCGAGGGGATCGACTGGATCCGCCTGATGTACCTCTATCCCATGTACCTCGGCGACGATTTGATCGAGCACATCGCCCGCAGCGAGAAGATCGTGCCCTACTTGGATCTGCCGCTGCAACACATCAACGACACGATGCTCCGCCGCATGCAGCGCCGCGTTGATCGCCGCTCGACCGAGGAGCTGCTGGCCAAGCTGCGCGACCGCATCGACAACCTCGCGCTGCGCACGACCTTCATCGTCGGCTTTCCAGGCGAAACCGACGAGCAGTTCGACGAACTGTCCGCCTTCGTCGCCGAGCAGCATTTCGAACGGATGGGCGTGTTCACCTATTCCTACGAGCCCGACACGCCGGCCGCGCGGCTGGGGGAGCATCTGCCCGAGGAAGTGAAGGATTCGCGTCGCGAGCGGCTGATGCAAGTGCAGCAATCGATCGCTTTCGCCCGAAACAACGCCCAGGTGGGCCGGCAAGTCGAGGTGTTGCTGGATCAACCCGTGCCCGACGAGCCCGGCGCTTGGATCGGGCGCACGGCGGCCGACGCCCCCGACGTCGACTCGGTGGTGTACGTGACGGGCAAAAAACTGCGTGCCGGCAAAATAGTGAGATGTGAAATTGTGGCAACCTCGGAGTATGATTTAGTAGGCGTCGCAGTCGGCAAACCTCGGTAGCAGGAGGCGAATCGCATGTCCATCGCCACAGAGAAACCCGCCGCCAAACAGCAACTGTTCAACGTTCCCAATCAGCTCACGGCCCTGCGGCTGCTGCTGTCGATCGTGCTGTTCGTGTTTGTCGCGCTGGAGTACTACCTGACCAGCATGGTGCTGTTCATCATCGCCGCCGGCACCGACTGGGCCGACGGATACTGGGCCCGCAAGTACGGCCAGGTCACGAACGTGGGCCGCATCTTCGACCCCTTCGTCGACAAGATCATCATCTGCGGCACCTTCATCTTCCTGGCCGCCGTGCCCGGCTCGGGCATCGCCGCCTGGATGGCCGTCGTCGTCGTGGGCCGCGAGCTGCTGGTCACGGCCTTGCGCAGCTACCTGGAAGGCGAAGGCGCCGACTTCTCGGCCAGCCGCTCGGGCAAGCTCAAGATGGTGCTGCAGTGCGTGGCCGCGGCCTTGTCGCTGTTCGCCCTGTATCGCGGAGCCGAGCGCCCCGAAGCGCTCGACTGGGCCCTGGTGGCCAGCGTCTGGGGGGCCGTGCTGCTGACCCTTTATTCCGGCGTCGCGTACATCCAACGGGCCTTTGTACTGCTGCGCGCGGCGGCGTGAGCGGTGACCGGCCAGCCACCCGCGATGCGTTTCCGTTGCCGCACGAGCGACAACGACTATGCAAGACGAGCCGAACGCCATCAGCACCGCCTTGAGCCTCGTGCTCTTGCTGGGCAGCGGGCTGGCCTGGGCCACCATCGGGCGGCGGCTCGCTCGGCGTGAGGCCCCCATTCCCTTCGAGCCGCGGGGCGGCCTGCCGTTTTCGGGCGTCGAAGTCGTCCTGCTGCTGTTGTTCTACCTGCTGGGCGAAATTGTCGCGCAAGCGGCGCTCGAGCGGTGGACGGCCTACGAGCCGGGCACCGTTTCGCGCGAGCTGCTCTTCGCACAGGCCGCGGCCCGGGCCGGATGGCTCGTTGTGGCCTCGGCCTATTTGTTTACCAAAACCGGCGGCCGCGCGGATACGTTCGGTTGGGACTTTCGCCAACTGGGACGCGATGCGGGCCTGGGCATCGCCGTGTTTTTCGCCGCCGCCGTGCCGGTGTTCGCCGTGCAGGTGTTCTTCGTCTTTGGGCTCGGCATCAAGTCGGAACACCCGGCCATCAAGCTCACGCAGGACGAGCCCAGTTTGGCGATGCTGGCGGCCATAAGCGTGGTCGTGGTGGGGGTGGCGCCGCTGTTCGAAGAGTTCGTGTTTCGCGTGCTGCTGCAAGGCTGGCTCGAAGCGTGGCAGACCACGCTGCGCAGCTTCGGCGACGCGGACGACTCCGCGCCCAGGCCCGGCTATGCACCGCTGGTGGTGGTGTCCCTCTTGTTCGGCGCGTTGCACGGCGGACACGGTCCCGATCCGGTAGCGATTTTCGTTCTCTCGCTCTTCTTGGGCTACGCCTACCGGCAGACGCACCGCATCGTGCCCTCGCTCGTGGCCCACGCCTGCCTCAACGGCTGGACGATGGTCAATCTGTGGATCGCGATGTGGAGCGAATCGGTCTGAGTTTCGGGCGATTCGAGCCGGGCCGTGGCCCCCTCCCCTGGCGAAGGCCGTGGCCAGCTTTTACAATCGCCGGTTCTTTCATCGCACGAGCACCCCGGGAGACTTTCAGTCGTGGCAAAATCGCGCGGATTCGGATTTGGAATCGTTGGTTGTGGGATGATCGCCGGGTTTCATGCCAAGGCGATCGCCGATATTCGCGGCGCGAAACTGGTCGCGTGCTACGACGCCGTGCCGGCCGCGGCCGATCGGCTGGCCGCCCAGCAGGGTTGCCGCCCCTACCACAACCTGAAGGAAATGCTGGCCGATTCCGACGTCGACGTGGTGACGATCGGCACGCCCAGCGGCGCGCATCTCGAGCCGGCCGTGGCCGCCGCCCGGGCCCGCAAGCACGTGATCGTCGAGAAGCCGCTGGAAATCACGCTCTCGCGCTGCGACAAGATCATCCGCGAGTGCCAAAAGGCCAAGGTCAAGCTCTCGGCCATCTTCCCCTCGCGGTTCCATCGCTCAAGCGTCGAACTGAAGAAGGCCATCGACGGTGGACGCTTCGGCCGCCTCACCCTCGGCGAAGCCTACGTCAAGTGGTTCCGCTCGCAGGAGTACTACGACAGCGGCGCCTGGCGCGGCACCTGGGAACTCGACGGCGGCGGGGCCTTGATGAACCAGGCCATCCACAGCGTCGACATCCTCACCTGGCTGATGGGCCCGGTCGTGGAAATCTCCGCCCACACGGGCCTGCTGGCCCACAAGCGGATTGCCGTGGAGGATACGGCCGTGGCCACGCTCAAGTTCAAGAATGGGGCGCTGGGCGTCATCGAGGCCAGCACCGCGGCCTATCCGGGTTACCTGAAGCGGATCGAAATCCACGGCTCCGAGGGCAGCGCCGCGATGGAGGAGGAAGACGTCGTGGCGTGGGACTTCGCCAAGAAGGCCCGGGGCGATGCCGCCGTTGAAAAGCGGATGGCCGAGAGCATCAGCACCGCCGGCGGCGCGAGCGACCCCTCGGCCATCGGCCACCACGGCCACACCGAGCAGTTTCGCGACGTGCTCGACGCGATCCGCGAAGACCGCCCGCCGGCGATCGACGGTCCCGAAGGCCGCCGCTCGGTGGAGATCATCCTCGGCATCTACAAGGCCGCCGAAACCGGCAAGACCATCAAGCTACCACTGGCGAGCGATCCGGTCCTGAAAGCACGCAAGGTTAAGGCCTAGTAGGGCGTGCCCGGCTCGTCGCCCATCGGTGCCGCCCGCCGTGTGTTGTCGGCAATGAAGATCCGGTCGCCGGATCGCACGCGATAGTTGGTCGCCTCGGTCGTCTTGTTGCCCGCTTCCGTCCAATTGACCGGCAGCACGATATCTTTGCCGTCCAACTCGGCGCAAGGCCTCGCAATCCAAACGCGCTTGCCGCGCAGATCTCCACGACTGTCGACGTGAGACAGCACATCCAGCACGGTCTCGCTGCCGCAGAACGGAAAACGGGAGACGCTGTCGCCCATGTCACCGCCCTCGGTGACCAGGTAGTACACGTGGCTGTTCTGTTGATACACGGTCACATCGACTCTCAAGTCCGAGTCCTCTGTGCCGAGGCGCTTCGAGACCGCCTGCTCGATCTCCGGGAGGGTCGATCCGGCCACGTACAAGCGGCCGGCATCGCCGAAATCGAGCATGCCGTCCGGATCGATCACCATCGGCTGCTGGATCTTGATGGCCCTCTCGTCTCCCGTGGCGCGCACGCCAACCCAAAGAACGTCCGGCGGCTCCACGCGGTAGTCGCTGCGCTGGTGAATCGGCACGAAGTCATTCTGATCGTCCAAAGCTTTGAACTCGGCCGGCACGATCTCGCCCACCAGCCCCGCATCGGAGTTCACGCCGACCACTTGCTCCCGCTCAGTCTCGATCTCCACATACACCGACAGCCCGAACGAAGCGAACACCGCACCCAGCATTCCGCACGCCAGGCCAAACGCGATGGCGTGACCCGGCGATTGCATACCCAACGCGCTGGCGACTTTGGAAAAGCGGTTCATGACGGTCTCCGAAGAAGCGTGTCCGAACGTCCAAGCAACAAGGGGGGAGTACGATAGCGTCAGCCGCCTTCGGCGTCCACGTCATCTGGCCCGACAGCACAACCGGTCTTGGACGATGGCAGGCATCGTGGCACAATGTCGCCCCTCGCGTGCTAGCGACTTGATCACTCCTGGGGCAGCATCCCGCGTGAGACTCTTCAGCCTGCGAAACGCCATCGACTACTCGGCCTACGTCGTGGTGCGCCTGTTCGTCTGCATCGTGCAGGCCATGCCGCTTGCGCACTGCGCGGTCGTGGCCCGCTGGATGGCCACGCTTTGTGCCAGCCTGCTGAAGATCCGCCGCCGCCTGGTGGAAGAGAATCTGCGGCACGCCTTTCCGGAGATGACCGCTCCGGAGCGCAAGCAATTGGCCTGGCGGATGTGGGAGCACCTGTTCCTGCTGCTGATCGAAGTGATCCATGCCCCGCGCAAGATCCACCACACCAACTGGCGCGACTACGTCAAGCTGGCCAATGCCGACAAGATCATCCGGGCGTTCTTCGACGACCGCCCCACCGTGATCATTTGCGGTCACTACGGCAATTTCGAACTGTCGGGCTTCGTCTTGGGCATCCTCGGCTTCCCGTCGTACACCATCGCCCGCACGCTCGACAATCCGTACCTCGACCGGTTTCTCAACGACTTCCGCGGCATGACCGGGCAGTACATCCTGCCCAAGGAGGGCAGCTCCGGCGAGGTGGAACGGGTGTTGAGCCAGGGCGGCATTCTGGCCCTGTTGGCCGATCAAAACGCCGGACGCAAGGGATGCTGGGTCGATTTCTTCGGGCGGCCGGCCTCCAGCCACAAGGGCATCGCCCTGTTTACGCTGGCCAGCGAAGCCCCCACCCTGTTTTGCTACGCCCGCCGGATCGGCGGACCGCTCGAGCACCTGATGGGCACCGATGCGGTCCTCGAACCGCGCAACATGCCCGACGAGATGCACAGTGTGAAGGGCATCACCCAGTGGTATACTCGGCAGTTGGAGCAAACGATCCGGCAGGCACCCGAGCAATACTGGTGGGTTCACCGCCGTTGGCGCGAGTACCAGCCGAGAAAGAAGAAACCCAAGACCTCCGCGGAATCCAAAGCCGCGTAAGACCCGCCCCTCTGCCCTACGCTGCTGGGGCGAAGCGCGGGCTCGGACCGCGAGAAACGCCCTGGGATCTCTGCCAACCTACCTTCGCGAAATGGCTAGCTGGACCCCCTTGGCCCGCGTCAGCGATTGTCCGCCCGGCACGGCAAAGGAACTGGTCGCCGGCGATCGCGTGATCGCGCTGTTCCGCGTCGACGACGACACGTTCTGCGCGCTCGACGGCGTCTGCCCGCATCAGGGCGGACCGCTGGGCAAGGGCACGCTCGACGGCTGCGTCGTCACCTGTCCCTGGCACGGCTGGCAGTTCGACGTCTGCACGGGCGAGAACCAGATCAACCGCCAGATCGTCCAGCCGTGGTTCGACGTGCGTGTCGAAGACGGCTGGGTCTTGATAGACTTGGAGCGACCGTGAATCGCAAGTGACGTGAGCCGTGATCGAGTACCGCTCCTTTCGCAACACCGATCCGCCCCAACTGGCCGAAATCTGGCGTGGCCACACCAGCCGTGGGCTGATGCAGCCCATGTCGATGGCCGTGCTCGAGCGCTACGTGCTGGCCAAGCCCACGTTCGATCCGGCCGGACTGATCGTGGCCGCCGAGGGCAATCGCCTGCTGGGTTTCGCCCACGCAGGCTTCGGCCCTACCGACGATTTCGAAACCGTCTCGGCCGAGCGCGGGTTTACCGGGCTGGTGATGCTGCGCGCCGACGCCGATCCGGCCATCGGCAGTGCGTTGCTAGCGCGCAGCGAGGCGTACCTGGCCGAGCGCGGAGCCAAGACCTTCTTCGGCGGCGCCAGCTATCCGCTGACCCCCTTCTACTGCGGGCTGTACGGCGGCAGCCAGTTCTCCGGCGTGCTCGACTCCGACCAGCGGCTGCACACGGTCTTTCAGACTGCCAATTACCGACAGGTCAACCGCTCGGTTGTGCTGCAACGCGACCTGATGGGCTTTCGCCCCGTGGTCGACCGGCAGCAAATTCAAATTCGCCGCACGACCAGACTTGAGACCGTCGTCGATCCGCCGGCGGGAAGTTGGTGGGAGGCAGTCATGTTCGAACCCTTCGAGCGTACCCGCTGGGCGCTGGTCGAACGCGAGGGCGGTCCCAGCCTGGCCAGCGTCCATGTCTGGAACCTCGAGACCATGCTTGGCACCTGGGGCGTGCACGCCGTGGGCATCGTCGACCTGCAAGTCACCAGCGAACGGCGGCGGCGCGGACTGGCCACGAATCTGCTGGGCGAGGCCTTCCGCCAACTGCAGTCCCACGGCGTTACCCTGGCCGAAGTGCACGTGCCGCAAGCCAATGAGCCGGCCCTGGCCGTGTTCGGCAACCTGGGGTTCGAGCAGGTCGACGGGTCGGCGCTCTACTGCAAAGACTGACGCAGCACGGCCACGTGCTCGGCCACCCGCTGGCGGCAGCGGGGATCGGAGAGATACACCCGATCGGAAAGCGCTCCCGGCGATTCCGGCTGCATCAGCTCCTGCACGTAGCCTCGCAGCAGCTCGCGATTCTGCGGCGTGCTCTCCAGCAGATAGTGCAACCAGGCCCAGCTCTCGGCATAGTCGGCCTGCTTCATCTCGGCCGTGGAGTGCAGCGCTTCGAGACGCTTCATGTCGGGCTGCCAATTTTCACCGCGCTGGACCAACTGTTCGACGTGGGCCCGATTGATGCCCATCGTGCCGCGCGGCACTTCGAAGTACTCGGCCAGACCCTCGTCGAGCCACAGCGGCAGGTTCGGCACGACCGAATGCAAGTATCCGTGCACCACCTCGTGCCGCAGGTCTTCCGCCACGCGGTCGCCCCAGTAAGCGTACACGCTCAGCCGGGTATCGGTCTCGACGAAGAAAGCTCTCCGCCGCGGCAGCTCCGGATGCGCGGCCCGCATGTACTCGGTGAACTTCTCCGCACTGGGAAACAGGTATACGTGCACCGGCTCATCGGAGATCGGCAGGCCCAGCTTCGTGCTCACCGCGGTGCGCAGCGCCCGCAGCTCTTCGAGCAGCCGATGGTTGCGCGGCAGCGGGGTCTGGCTGAAGATCACCAACTGGTCCAGCACCATGCTGTGCCGCACCGGCAGCTCGGGCCGGCTGTCCCACTGCGCGCAGCCGCCCACGAACAGACAGGCAGACACACTCAGCATCAGCAACGCTCGGGTCATCCTTGACCTGGCAAGTGCGACAGACGCGAGACGAGAGACAAGTCGGAGGCTCGGAGGACAGCCTTACGAGGCGGTGGCCGCCCGCTCGGCGATCAATTGATCGAGCTCTTCCTTCAGACGGGGCAAGATGGCGTCGTAGGGGTAAGCCCCCAACTCCACGCTACCCCGCTTGAGATTGACGAAATTCGGCCCGCACCACAAGCCCAGATCCGCGTCGTCGGTTTCGCCGGGCCCGTTCACGCGGCAGCCCATCACCGCGATCGTGATAGCATGCTGGCTGGCGTATTGCGTCATCTGCTTGACCTCTTGAGCCAGCTCGATGAACGCCTCGTTCTCGACGCGCGAACAACTGGGGCAACTGATGATGTTCAGCGTGTCGCGGCCGAAATCGACCACCGAGCGCACGCGGCCGGCCGCGATGTCGGCCAGAATCTGCCGCCCGGCGGCGATCTCTTCGCCCTTACGCGCGTTGGGCACCGTCAGCGAGACGCGAATCGTGTCGCCGATGCCCCGGCTGATCAACTGCTCGAAAGCGATGCGCGTCTTGATGATCCCCTCGGGCGGCATGCCCGCTTCGGTCACCCCCAGGTGCAGCGGCACGTCGGGCCGCCGCTCGGCGAAGCGCCGATTGACTTCGATCACCTTCTCCGGGTCCGAATCCTTCAGCGACACGCAGTACCGCGTGAAGCCCAGCGAGTCCAACAGCTCGCAGTGCTCCCAGGCACTTTCCAGCATCGGCGTGATCGAATCGTCTTCGGCATACTTCTCCAGCTTGGCCGGGTCGACACTGCCGCAGTTGACGCCCACGCGCATCGCGCAGTCGTTCTCGCCGGCCACGTCGACCAGGAACTTGACCTTGTCCTGCCAGGGCTTCTCGCGCTCGTGATGGTAGAGGTGCCCGGGGTTGTAGCGCACCTTGTCGACGTGGGGGGCCACCTGCTTGGCCAGCCGGTAGTTCTCCTGCAAGTCGACCGACAGGTTCGCCGCGGTGCGGGCCCGAATTTCGGCCAGCGCCTCGGCGTCCTTGGTGCTGTCGACGGCAATCCGCACGATGTCGGCCCCGGCCGTCTGCAAGTCGTTCACTTGCGCCGTGGTCGCGTCCACGTCGCGGGTGTGCGTGGCCGTCATGCTCTGCACGGCCAGCGGATGGCCGGCGCCGATCGTGACCGAACCGATGGCGACGCCACGAGTGGGATTGCGAGGAAGATCCAAGACTGCGGCTCCGGGCTGCGCTTGACAAACCTAGTTTCAACCTAACAAAACCGGCCCGATCAGGCGAGCGAGATTCGCGTCCACAAGCCTTCTTCTCGATCAACCCCTAGCCAGAATAATCGTCGCCGTCGAGCATGACCGGCGCCCGAAAACCGGGGCCCCGGGCCAACGTTCGACACTGGCAGCATAACCGGAAACAGAGCATGCGGAGTCACACCCATTCTCTTCTTCCCAGTGGCCGTTGCCGTCCGGATCGGCCTCGCCGGGCAGCACCGTGTAATGCCGCAGGGTGCCTTTTCGATCTCCACTTCGATCGTGCCCTAGAGCGGCGTCCGCATCGCTAGTGCCGGGCGGCGACGATACTTCAAACGAGGTCGTCGAGCAGTGCTTCATCGTCGCCCAGCAGCCACTCGATCGACTCCCCGTCGGAATCCGCGGCGAACAACGCATCGGCGACTTCCACCACCGCGGACATCGGCAAGCTGCCGGCGTTCGCCTTGTCGTCGATGGACTCCCCGCCGGCGGAGAGCCGGGAATCGACGGTAGCCGGCGCGGCTTCGTGCGCGGCTTCGGTACCCGAATCCAGCGCCAACGACCAGCCGATGGCCGAACCGTCGCCGGTGGCCGGCAGCGGCGCGGCTGGCGGATTCGTGATGCTGATCTTCGTCAGTGTGCCGCCGTTGTTGCGCGCGACGATCTGGTCTGTGGCGTTGACCAATCCGCTGCGGTCAAAGTCGAAGACGTTCGTAATCGAAGCGCCGAAGCCCGCGTTGTTGCGCGCGGCGATTTCGTCCAGGGCGCTGGTGATGGCCAGCGTGGGCGAGCCGGTGCCGGTATCGCCGATGCGGTTGCCGAAGTAAAAGATATCCGAAGCCGGCAACCCGGTGTTGGTGTTGTTGCCGCCGGCGGCGTCGTTGCCCTGCGAGAGAATCTGCAGCCAGCGATTCGAGACGGCCCCGGCCGCCCATACGATCTCGATGCGGTCGGCGCTTCGATAGCCCGCTCCGCTTCGCACGGTCACGCTCGTGGGCGCGGGCGCGGCGACCCAGGTGCTGGGCGTATTGTTCGCCCCGGTCTGGTTGCTCATCACAAACGTGAAGTCGCCCGCCGAAATCGCCCCGTGCGGGCCCGACAGATCGACCATGATGCCGTTGATGCCGCGCGAATAGCTGGTGATGTTGGCAAACATCGCCGGACCTCCGCCGGGAAACAACGGGACCTTGTCCGGCGCAATCGCGTTGTCGTCGGCAGCGTCGGGGTCGGGGCTGAAGCCGTCGAACTTCGACTGGTTGTAGAAAATGTGTCTGCCCACCACGACGTTCTCGACGCGGGTCAGCGTCACGTCGTTGCCGTCGCCGCCGACATACGACAACTGGAACGGCAGCCCGCCCACGGTGTAGATATCCCCCTCGGGCGACAACTCGAAGGTGCCCACCACGGGATCGGCCCCGTCGTTGTCGATGATCGTCCACGTTTCGCCGATTGCAGGCGTGTAGTTGCGTGCGATCGTCAGCGGGCCGTCGAGCGAAACCGTGCCTTGCACGACGAGCTGGTCGTAGTCCGTGCCGGCCGTGGGGCCGTCGATGTTGACGGCGAACGTGCCGCCCGCCGACTGAGCGAAGTCCCCCACGATCGATACCTCGCCGGGATCGGCGGTGTTCGCACCCAATGCCACGGATCCGACCAGGTTCGAGACGTTGGCATTCACGGTGCCGCCGTTGCCATTGAGCTGGCTGCCGGCATCGAGTTGCAAAGTGCCGCCGTCGATCGTTCCCGACGACTGGGGCCGCAACGCCACTCCTTCGAGAGCCAAACTGGCAAGGCCCAGATCGATGTTGCCGCTGTTGGATACCAGAGCCGAGCTCAGGCCGGCCGTGTCGGTCCAGGTCGCGAGCGAAGTTAATGTGACGCTGCCCCCGTTGTCGGCCGTCAAGTCGACGTCCCGCGCCGTCAGCGTGGCCAGGCCGTCGAGATCGACCTCGCCGCCGGCCAGCGCGTTGATATCGAGCGCGTTGGGCGTGCTGTTGGTGATCGAGGTCAAGGCCGTCAGGTCGAGCTTGCTCCCGGCGCCGCTAGCCTGAAACGTGGCCGTACCCGAAATCGACTGGTCGTAGGTCGTCAGCCCGGCCATCGTCAACGAGCTGCCGGCCCCCGTGACAAACAGGGAACCGGCGTCGAAATCGGTAATCACGGGGAACGCCGCCGTCATATTCGTGACGTTGATCCTGCCGCGTTCGAAGTTCGTCAAGATCGGCACCTGCACGTTCCCGCCGTTGGCCACGGTCAGCGAGCTCAAGGCCGTCGCGTCGACCCACATTGGCAGGAGGCTCAGGTCGACAACGCTCCCGCTGCCGTCGGCGTTGACGTCAGTGTCGCGCGCGGTCAGCGTGGTCAGGCCGTCCAGTTCGACCTCGCCGCCGGCCAGCGCGTTGATATCGAGCGCGTTGGGCGTGCTGTTGGTGATCGAGGTCAAGGCCGTCAGGTCGAGCTTACTCCCGATGCCATTGGCTTGAAACAGTGCCGTGCCCGGGAACGACTGGTCGTAGGAGGTCAGCCCGGCCATCGTCAACGAGCTGCCGGCGCCGGTGACGACCATCGAACCGGCGTCGAGATCCGTAATCACGGGAAACGCCGCCGTCATGTTCGTGACGTTGATCGTGCCGCGCTCGAAGCTCGTCAGGATCGGCACTTGCACGTCACCGCCATTGGCCACGGTCAATGAGCTTAAGGTCGTCGCATCGTTCCAAATCGCCAGCAGACTCAGGTCGACGACACTGCCGCTGCCGTCCGCTCGGACGTCGGTGTCGCGCGCGGTCAGCGTGATCAGACCGTCCAGTTCGACCTCGCCGCCGGCCAGCGCGTTGATATCGAGCGCGTTGGGCGTGCTGTTGGTGATCGAGGTCAAGGCCGTCAGGTCGAGCTTACTCCCGATGCCATTGGCTTGAAACAGTGCCGTGCCCGGGAACGACTGGTCGTAGGAGGTCAGCCCGGCCATCGTCAACGAGCTGCCGGCGCCGGTGACGACCATCGAACCGGCGTCGAGATCCGTAATCACGGGAAACGCCGCCGTCATGTTCGTCACACTGATCGTGCCGCGTTCGAAGCTCGTCAGGATCGGCACTTGCACGTCACCGCCATTGGCCACGTTCAGCGAGCTCAAGGTCGTCGCGTCGTTCCAACTCGCCAGCAAACTCAAGTCGACGACGCTGCCGCTGCCGTCGGCCGTCACGTCCGTGTCGCGCGAGGTCAGCGTGGTCAGACCGCCCAGCGCGACAGTGCCGCCCGCCAACGCGTTGATGTCGATGGCATTGGTCGTGCTGTTGGTGATCGAAGTCAGGGCCGTCAGGTCGAGCGTGCTCCCGATGCCATTGGCTTGAAAGGTGGCCGTGCTCAGGAAGTTTTGGTCGTACGACGTTAGCCCGGCCATCGTCAACGAGCTGCCGGCCCCGGCCACGAACAGCGAACCCGCGTCGAAATCGGTAATCACGGGAAACGCCGCCGTCATGTTCATCACACTGATCGTGCCGCGCTCGAAGCTCGTCAGGCTTGGCACCTGCACGTCGCCGCCGTTGGCCACGTTCAGCGAGCTGAGCAGCGTTGCGTCGTTCCAAGTGGCGAGCGAACTCAGCTCGACGGTGCTGCCCGCCCCGTCGGCGCTCACGTTGGTGTCTCGAGCCGTGAGCGTGGTGACGCTGCTGAGATTGATGCTGCCGCCGGCCAGAGCGCCGATGTTGATGGCCCCGGTCGTACCGGTGATGGAGGTGACTCCCGACAGGTCGACGATACTAGCCGCTCCGTCGGCACGAACGGTCGATGTCGTGAACGTCCCTTGGGCGTAGGACGTGGCATTCGAGAGATCGAGTTGTCCGCCGCCCAGGGCAAACAAACCGGCATGGGTCAGCGACACGGAGCCATTGGCGGCGAACGTGGCCGTCGCCCCATTGGCCTGCAGCGTGCCGGCGTTGATCGTGAGCGTCCCCGCAACGCTCGAAGCGCCGGTGGTGACCGTGATCGAACCGCCGGTGATGCTCAGGTCGCCGCCGCTGGTGAGGTTCAAAATCGTATGGTTGCCGCTGGCGTGGATCACGTTGGCTGCGCCGATTACCACGTCGTCGGCCGGACCGGGCAGCGAATCGGTGCTCCAGTTGAGCGGATCGGTCCAGTTCACGCCGTCGCCGCCACCGTCCCAGGTGACCGTCAGCATGGCGCGGACTTCGAGGGGTTCGAGCGTGAGCGGCCGCCGCGAGCGAGCCCGCTGGAGATTGCGACGACGGCCAATGCCTTGACGACGATCGACATCACGGAGTCGGCTCATGGTGGTGTCCTCGAAGGTGGTGTGGAGGCAAAGCAGCCGGGCGGGCCCCGCTGCGATGGGAGGAGGCCGTCCTCCCCAAAGCGACCGTGAGTATAGGGTGGGGGCCCACCGCCCTCAACAAGCCCGCGGGTAGCGGACAAGATCCCGCCAGAGGCGCGGGAATCGAACCTATGACGCCCTGGCCACTTGCGCTTTCGGCCTGCCACGGCAGGGGCGCGTTGGAAGACGCTGCCGGCTGCCCGCCAAACTGCTGGCCCGCCGGCAGCACGGCCGCGGCGATCGCGACGGGCCCCGCCTAGAAAGCACGTACCATCAGACACAACACGATCGTCAGCACCGCGAACGCGACGACCAGGTAGACGGCGGCCGAAGGCGAAACCCGCGCTGGGCTTTCCTGTCCGCAGTTGGGACAATGCGTGTCCCAGGGCGAAACCGACCGCTCGCATTCACAGCAATGAACGCACTCTTCGATCCGCTCGTGGAGCCATTGCTTGATCGACGCGCGCGTGCGACCCGCCGGTGGGGAGCTTGGATGCATCGTGATTGCCTTCCCCAAAGATCTTCGGTGGCATTTCCACAATCGAACCGAGCGTGCCCTCGCCGGGCATCGCCGATTCTCATCGCATCGAGTGATCGGGCCGACCGGGGCCGACCCATTGCGCCTGCGCTAAACCCTATCTCGCCGCGAAGCGTTGTCAAAGCGACACGCGAGGACGGCATGCTTCCCAACGGTTTCCGGGCGCTGCGTTTCGTGGCTCATCCGCCGCAGCACTTCTTGAATTTCTTGCCGCTTCCACACGGACAAGGAGAGTTTCTGCCAACCCGTTCCGTTCGCCCCCCGGGGGCCCCCGTCGGTTGCTTTGAAGCGAGCGACTGATTGTAGTGGCTCACGAACGTCGCGCGTTCCGCTTCGGACGCCATGTCATAGCCCGCCTGCTTGCCTACCGAGAAGATCGACTTGGCCATGCCGAAGTTGGCCGGGTCGGACATCTCGGCCTGTAGCCGCGCGACCAGGCCGTCGGACTGCAGCCACTCGAGAATCGAACGGGCCTCCGACAGTTCGTGGGCGCGATGCAAATACTGCCAGAACGCGGTGAGTTCGGCCAGAATCGCGGGCGCCGCATCTGCTTCCACCGCAACCTTGCTCGGAACGAAGCCGAAAACGAAGTGTCGGATGCTGGCGAGCTTCATTTCGTCGACCGTCTCGCCGAGGTAGTCGACCCCGAATCGCAACAACAACGGATACCACTCGAGATCGCCGTAGCGCTCGAGGATTTTCTTGGCCTCGATCGACTTGGAAAACGCGTCGTCGACCCGTTTGTAGTAGGCTTCCGCGGCGTCGTCGTCGATGTCGCCGAAAAAGAAGATCGGCTGATCGGAGAAGATGCCCATGCCCAGCCGCAATCCAAGGCCCTTGGTCGAATCGTGCGGGTCCTTGGGCATTTTCAGACCCAGGCTCTCGACTCCCAAGGTTCGCCGCACGTCGTCCCAAGTGCCCACCACGCCCACGTCAAGCAAATCGGCAGCGAAGGCGCGCTCGATCGGCTCGGCTGCTTCGGTGGCCCCGAGATCGACCAACTCGATCAACACCGTTGTATTGAACTCCGCATGGCCTTCGCGGGCGCTGGCCATCATTTCCGTGAGCAACGCGACGACGCGAGGCTTCGTGTTCGGATGGTAGTCAGCCACGAGACGCAGTCCCGACGCTGCAATCGATCGAGTGTAGTCGGGCTGCTGGTCGTCCGCGGCCAGCCGGATGAGCGGCTCGATCGCCGATTCTCCGATCTTGCCGAAGACGTGCGGCAACTCCTCGCAGACCCAGTCGTCGCACTCGTCTTGCAGTTCGCACACCAACTCGACGAGGGGCTGCACCGCCGCAGTGGCCTTCAGGTCTCCCAAGGCGCGCCAGGCCGTGATCGGCAGCAACTCCGCTTCGTCGATGTCGGGCAACTCCACGTCGTCCGACCGGTTCGGGTCGCTCCATTCCCGTACCAGGTCGATCAATTCGGGAACATCGTCCGCAGAAACGCGGCACGCCGCGACGTAGTAGCCGTCTCGCTGTTCCCAGTCGTGCTGGTCGCGCGGGTTTCCGGCTGCGGCCAAACGTTCGACCAGCGATGCATTTTTCTCCGACATTGGTGGTGCCTCCTTGATTGCGATCCTTGCCACGACCACGCCGTAGTTGTAGGTCATCGCACCACATTCAGCAATCCGCGCGGCACGCCGCGGATCCGTTGAGTCGACTCCCCACGCCCGTCCCAGCCCGATAGGGTCGCCGAGAGCGCGAATGACGCACGGACCGACCTGGTCACAATTCAGGGTCAATCACGACTCGCTCGTACCATGGCCCCCCCTCTTTGATTTGCCGCACGAGCAGGCTTGCTGCCGTTCGGTACAAATCGTAGCAGGCCTGCAAGAATCGAGACGCGTCTTGAGAGCTCGACAGCGTGGCTCGCAGATTTTAGCCCAGCCGTTGAACCGAACCTGTCGGTCAGCCGCGGCGTTTCCTGCGAGATCCGTTCTTGGTGGGTCTGACTTCAAGATCGGTCACGAGCAGCAGGTCGATGATATGCGCGGCATCATCTGTGCCATAGACAGTCACCGTGCGACCACTCGGGGCGCGGGCCATGAATTCTCGGTGTTCAACGGGAATCTGCCGACCATCCGCTAGATGAATGACAAATGGTTGAAACGGCTGAGCATCGTACAGTGTTCGAATCTGATCGATGGTCACAGCGATACTCTCCTGCCCAACGCAAGTTTTTCCACGCCTTGCAAAAAACCCCCGTGGCCACACGTGGCGACCCGGGGGTTAGGAGAGTAGCGGGGACAGGATTCGAACCTGTGACCTCGAGGTTATGAGCCTCGCGAGCTACCGGGCTGCTCCACCCCGCGATGTGTTTTGGACGCGGTCCACCAAGTCGATGTCGGAAGTCCCGCGGCGAGTCTTCATTCTACCGCCCGACGTTCAAAACGTCGAGGGGGCGAAGCGGCCGCAAGGAGTCGAAGGCACTTACCCGGGCATGGCTTAGCGCTAAGGGTCGTTGGCCAAGGGCGCCGGAGTCGCACCCGCTGCGAAAGCCCAGCCAAATCGGCGCAAGTCCCCTTGAACACTGACGTTCTTGCTTGGCGCGTGCGCCGGCCAGTTGGTACACTCCAGACTGCGGGTTGTTTCGGAACAGACTCGTCTTCGCGCGGTGTTTCTACCCAGGCTCCGCAGCCCGGCGCCGTGTCATCGTTGGCAGTGATTCTGCGGGGTACCGTCGATGGTTATGCCCGAGGGCGACCTTCCTTTCGAAGGCGAAGAGCCACAAGCTGGCTACCCGGGCAGTCGTCCCATGCCGGCAGCGCGTCCGGCCCCGGCGTCGAATCGACCCGCCGCCCCCGGTGCCGGCAATCGTCCCATCCTGCTGAAGCCTCGTTCCGACGACGTGGTGGATGCCGACGATGACGACGACCTGGAGGACGAGGAGGATACCGATCTTCAGGAGGTGTTGCGCAACGCCCCCGCCTGGCTGGTCAGCACGGTGTTTCACATGCTGCTGTTGATCGTGCTGGGCATCCTGGCCTTTTCGACCACGCGGCGGAACACGGAATTGCAGGTCGAAGTGAGCTACGTCGAAGACCTGGGCGAGCAACTGGAAGATCCCTCGGTGCTGGAGAGCACGGCTACCGAGATCGAAACCCTGCCGGAGCAGATGATCACGCCGCCGGACCTGACGCCGGTCGAAGATCCACTGGCGGCGCCCCTGGAACTGCCGGATCTGAGCCTGCCGCTCCAGCCGACGGTGCGAGCCACGGCCACCAAGATCGAAGGACCAGCCATCGGAATCGCGCTTCAGGGGCGGCAAGTGGGAACGCGCCAGGCGCTGTTGAAAAAGTACGGTGGCACCAAGGGCACGGAGAAGGCCGTCGAGGCGGGGCTGGCCTGGCTCGCTCGCCAGCAGTTGGACAACGGCACCTGGAGCCTCTTAGGCCCGTACAGCGACGGCGGCAACAGCGAGAACATCCCGGCCGCCACGGCCATGGCGCTTTTGGCCTTCTTGGGGCACGGCGATACGCATCGCGAGGGACAGTATGTCGACGTTGTCTCCAAGGGCGTGAAAGCCTTGCTGCGAATGCAGGAGAACAGCGGGCTCTTCTCCGGCAAGATGAGCCAGCAGACGCAGATGCTCTACACGCACGCCCAAGCCACGATCGTCATCTGCGAGTTGTACGGCATGACCCGCGAAAAGTCGCTGCGCGTGCCCGCTCAGAAGGCCGTGGCCTACTGCATCGAAGCCCAGGACACGACCGGCGGAGGCTGGCGATACGCGCCCCGCAAAGACTCGGACACGTCCGTCACCGGCTGGTTCGTCATGGCCCTGCAAAGTGCCCGCATGGCCGGCCTGGAGATCCCGCCGGAGGTGTTCGGGCGCGTGACGGAATACCTCGATTCGGCCCAGATCGACGAAGGCCGCGCCTACGGCTACCTCAAGGGCGGACTCGAATCGACCAGCGCCGTCTCCGCCGAAGGCCTGCTCTGCCGCCAGTATCTCGGCTGGCCTCAGAACGACGAACGCCTCGTCGAGGGCGTGTCGTCGCTCGTCAAGGAGCACCCGCTCACCTACGACGGTGGTCTCGACCAGGACGTGTACTACTGGTACTACATCACGCAAGCGGCGCATCACATGGAGGGCAGCATCTGGAAAGACTGGAACAGCATGTTGCGCGTGCACGTCCCGAAGCGGCAAGACTCCAAAGGCCCCGAGGCCGGAAGCTGGAGCCCGGCCGGCGACCGCTGGGGCGACTGGGCCGGCCGCTTGTATACCACCTGCTTGTCGATCTACATGCTCGAAGTCTACTACCGTCACCTGCCCATCTACTCGGGATACGAAGCCATCGCCGGCGTGCAACAGCAGCCGGCGTCCGAAATCGATCCGGCTCCTGCCGAGAGCGACGACAAGCCGGACGATGCGCCGGACGATGCGCCGGACGCCGCGGAGGACGAAGCTGTTTCCGAAGCCGAGTCTTCCTGAGCCGCGATGCGGCAGCGCGCGAAAGGCCTCCGACCGCGATCAGCGTGCGCGGCCGCGCGGCAGAGTTCGGCGGGCCATTTCTGCCGCCGCTCCGGCTTGTTCGGGCTGTAGCGGGCAAAACGCCAGCAAGAAACGCACGATGAGCAATTTCGGCGAACCAATCGATGATTTGCCGTGATTCGCCGCCGTTTCATCGCTAGCGGCCGGATTTCTTTTGCCGATCCATGCCAGGTGGGATCGGGCCAGGCGCTGGCCCTGGCGGCTGCCAGCCCCCTCGCTGGACAGCACAGTTCTTGAGAATCTGTTCGAGGAGAAACCCAACGATGGTTCGAATCACGATGCTCGCTCTCTTAGTGCTTGCGACGGTCGCTTCCTGGGCGGCGGCGCGTAACTACACCGGTCTTTCGCGTCAGCAGATTCGCTCGATGCCGATTCTCGAGCGGCCTTCGCGCCCGGGTCACTTCTACGGCAACGCCGTGCGTCGCCGTCACCAACGGAGCATGGAACAGGCCGGCCACTACGGCTATCCGGCCTACCGCGGAACCGTCTGGACGCAAGACGCTCCCGTCATGCAAGACGGCGCGACCTATCAAACCGGCGAGACCTATATCGTCGAGTAAGCCGGCCGGGTTGCAGCGCAACAGCGCTCGCACACCGCCGGTCTCGCAGTCGCCGGACGGCAGCAAACGAACAACCGCCAGCGAGTACCGACTCGCTGGCGGTTTTGTTTTTCCCGGGGACGCTCAGCCCGGCTCGCCCGACATCAAACGCGAAACAGATCCGCTAGCCGGGTTCGCGATCAGAACTCGCGGCGGCCGCGCGGCAAGGGAAGTTCCGGAGCGTTCTGCGAAGGAAGATTCTGCGGCGGGACGTAGTCGCCCGGCTGCGCGTCGGCCGGCGCCGGAAGCGTGCCGCGCGCCGGCCGTTTCGGCGTAACGGGCGTGGGGGCGGGCAACAACTCGGGCTCGCCGGGGTCTTCCGCAGGCGCCCGCTCCACTTCCACCGGACACGCCGGCTCGCCGTACAGCGGCTCATAGGTCCAGTTGTGGGAGTCGATCTGCCGCGACTTGTATCCGACCGGCTGGCGGATCGGCGGATTGGCCGGGTTGTAGCCGTTCTGCCAGAGCATCTTGCGGGTCACCTCGAGCTGCCGCGCGACCTCGTTGAGCCGACGCGCTTCGCCGATGCGATACAAGTCGCCGGCCGGGTCGAAACCATCGACGTTCGACTCCGGATCGAGACCGAACCCGTACGCCGACGCCCCGGAGCAAACCACCAGCACCAGGCTCGTCAACCACGACCTGCAACGACCAAACTCACTCATCCGCTCACTCCCCGGTATGCATCCGCATCCATCATACGCATGGATCCCTAAAAGGGTATTTCCCTACGAGGGTATTATCGGCCCGCGGGCGGCCGCTCTTGGCCGCATCGCCCCGATCGCCCCCACCGCCGCCACGCCGCCGTACGGCAACAAGCACAACCGGCATGGCCGGAGTGCCGGTCGTGCCGGATGACCGCTTTGGGCGGGCTCGCCTTAGTCTGCGCGTGACTCGGCCAGGATTTTCGCATAAGCCTTGCGGGCCACGTCGTAGGCTGCCGCCGCCGCGGGACGCTCTTCGGGGCGAATGCCTTTCACTTTCTGCTGCCAGCACACGTCGACCGCGTCCAGGCACCACTGGGCGCTTTTCTTGCTCGCGCGAATCGGCTGGCCGTCGACTTCGACGAAGACGGGGTTCGTGTGTGCCGTGGGAAAGATCCGCAACGCCACCCAGCTCGAGCGATCGGGCGTGTAGTCGAACGACAACTCCTGCACCGTGCCGTCGGCCACCAGTTCCTGCCGGGCCACGGCGTGTCCGTTGACGATCAACTCCACGGGCACCTTGTTCGAGTCGCCGATGCGGGCCCGCTCGACGTGCCAATACGGTTTCTGATCGAGCGGCTTGTCGCGAATTTCGGCCACCGGCTCGTCGTCGAGCAGGGCCGCCGCCTTGACCTTGATGTTGAGCGACTCGCCCTGTTTGGCTGCCAGGAAGCTCGCCCGGCCGTCGTCACCTTTCTCGCCGACGCCCAGCCCGTTGACGCTGAAGTCGATCAGGTGGCTCAATCCGTCGCCGCAGTAGCTCGCGCCATCCTTGAGCCGCATCACCCAGCGGTCGTAGTCGAGCGGTTCGCCCGCCGGCAGCTTCACGTAGGCGCGGCCCAACCCCACTTTGTCGCCGTAGATGCACGGAAAGTCGGTCTCGCCGCTGATCCGGCAGGTGTAGCCGCAATTGAGCGTGTGGTACCAGATGTTCAATTCCCAGATGGCCGGTGTGTCGACCGACGAGATAAAGTCGCAGGCATCGTGCACGACGTCGACGACGTACTCATTGGCCCCGATGCCGTCGAACTTCGGCATGTCGTAGGTGGGCAGCGACGTGGCCGGCACTTGCAGGCCCCAGCCGCTGTGCGAAAACCCGACCACGCCCCCCTGCTCTTTTCCCCACTTGAGGATCGGCAGGTCCCAACTGGGCCACTCTTCGATGCGCGTCGTGCCGGGATAGTCGTCCTCGCTCAACCGCAGCAGGCACAAGTGCCCGCAGTGCTGGCTGGGAAACCCGGAGACTTCAACGTCGTAGCGCATCAGGTTGCCCGGCTGCGACAGCTCGTGCACCTTGCCCTCGAAGTACTGCTTCTGAAAGTACCAGCAGGGTCCCCACGAGAGCACGCAGCCGACGTTCAGGTCTTCGCCCAGGATGTGCCGCATCATGTCGACCGGTTGCACGCCTTCGGCCGGCGATTCGTAGTGGGCGCAGCCCGCGGCGTGAATGTGGTGATCGCCCGAGTACCAGCCGAGGTCGGCCATCTTGATCCAGCGATCGAGCGGAAAGCTCTCCTTGTGCGAAACCGAGTCGGGCACGGTGATCTCGCGCGTGAGCACGCGATATTCCGGCCCGCGGCCGTAGGTCACGGTGTACTTGCCCGGGGGCAGCATCACGCTCTCGCCGCTATGCCGATAGATCTGCTCGTGAAAGAAAAAGTCGGGCGCCAGCCGCCGGGCCATCGAGGGATACACGCGGTTCTTCTCGTCGCGAATGATGAAGTGCCCGGTGGTCGGCGTGCCGTCCTCGTCGAGAATTTCCAGCGTCACCTCCACCGCCGGCTCGCAGTGGAACAAGAGGTTCACCTCGTTGCGAAAGCCCAGGTCCTGGGTCCCCTGCCCCACGTCGAACACCAGCTTGGCTTCGCGGCGGCCGACGTCGCGGCTGTACAGCTCGATCAGCCGGTACTCGAGCGGCAAACCCGAGAGCGTCTTGTTCAGCGGCTGGCTGTCGATCGTGGTCACGTCCAGCCAGCGGTCGGCGACTTCGTTCGGCTTGATCGTGATCTTCGGATCGGGACTGCCGGTGGATCGCTTGACCAGCGGCTCGGCGTTGGGGCTGGAAACGCGCAAAGGCGCCGTCACGCCCGCCTCGTTGTGCACCTTGACCAGGAACACCCGGTGGCCCTGCTGCAACAGCTCGGGCGGAGCTTGGCCGGCGGCCACCTTCACGCGGCTTTCGGGATTGATGTTCACGCCGACCAGGCACAACGGATCGAGCACTTGCTGCACGCTTTTGACGGCGGCGGCCTCGTCGGTCATCGCCAACGCCGCGTCGATCGCCTTCTGGCGGTCGGCATCCAGCGGGGCCCCGACCATTTCCAAGGCCTGCACAACGCGCTTCACCTGCGCCGAAAGCGGCTGCCATTCGACCTCGGTCACCATCGGCAACGCGTCGGCCGCCGCACGAGACACCGGCAGCACCACCAGCGCGGCCAGAACGAGCATGAAAAGACGGCGCATCGTCGGCAACCTCCTGGATTCGAGCGGAAAGGGCATCACCGGGCTACATGATACGATGCCCGTCGAACGCCACGCAACGGGCCACCAGCAGGCTTTCGAGCTAGCCCGGCACGGCCACCTGCAATCGCTCGGCCAGCTTCACCAGCGCATCCCAGTTGCCGTCGTCCAGCGGGATTCCTTCGGCACTACGTTGGGCGAGCATCCGCCGCTCGGGATCGCCCGGCAGCAGGATCTCTTCGACCCCCTCGATCCGCGGGCAGCCGCGCACGAACTGGCCCAGATCGGCAACCTCGCGGGCGAAGTGCTCGGCGCCGCCGACGTGGCCCGGGTCGATCACAAGCATGAACACGCAGTTGCCGTTCTGGTTGATCGGCACTTCGCGAATGCACACCCCACCGGAGAGCGCGCCGGCAAAGATCTCGACCATCAGCCCCAGGCCGAAGCCCTTGTAGGCCTGATCGCCGCCCATGGGTCGAATCGTGCCGGGAGGATCGCCGTACAACGAATGCGGATCGGTGGTGGGCTGCCCCTGGTTGTCGAGCAGCCAGCCCGGCGGACAGAGCTGCCCGCCGATGCGCTTGACGCGCACCTTGCCCTCGGCCGTGGCGCTGGTACCAAAGTCGAGAATCAGCGGACCGTCCGCCGCCGGGGCGCCGATGGCCAGGGGATTGGTTCCCAGCCGCGGCGCCTTGCCGCCCGGCGGCGCCACACGTCGGGCATGGCCGTGCGTGTTGACCATCACCATCGACACCATGCCGGCCTCGGCCGCCATCTCGCAGTATTCACCCAGCCGGCCCACGTGGCTGGAACGCACCAGCGTGCCGACGGCCAGACCCGACTCGCGGGCCATGCCGATCAACTTGCGCGTGAGCCGCTGCGCTTGCGTCTGGCCGAATCCCCAGTGGGCGTCGCCGACGAAGATCGTCGGGCTCTCGCGCAGCGCCGTGAGCTCGGCCCCGGCAACGACCTCCCCCTTTTCGTGCAAGGCCAGGTAGCTGGGAATCCGCATCACGCCGTGCGAGTCGTGGCCTCGCAGGTTGGCGTCCACCAGGCTGCGTGCCACCAGGGCCGCCTCGTCGTCGGCCAGGCCGCCGGCCTGCAACAGTCGAGTGGCAAACGCGGTCATCTCACTCGGTTGGATCGTGGGCATCGTAGCGCCTTGTGTACGGAATGGGGCCAGCGTGCCAAAGCACGCGCATGCGGTGGACTTGCATCTCGAAGGCCACGACCGCAGCGGTCAGCCCAGGGCGACAGGAGCCGACTCGGCGCTGACGGCCTGATTCCGGCCCCCGGCCTTGGCTCGGTAGAGTGCCCGGTCCACGCTCTGCACGAAATCGCTGAGCGAGTCGTGCTGCTCGGGCACGATTGTGCCAGATCCGATGCTGACTGTCACGTGGTCGGCCAGCGGCGAGTCGGGATGTGCGATCCGCACCGCGGCGATGCTGAGACGAATACGCTCGGCGATCGCCGCCGCGTCGATCTCGCCGGTGTTCGGCAGGACGACGGCAAACTCCTCGCCGCCGATGCGGGCCACGAAGTCAGTCGAGCGGTGCAACGTCGCTTGAACCGTCTGAATCAGGACACACAGACACTCATCCCCGGCGGCATGGCCGGCGGCGTCGTTGAACCGCTTGAAGAAATCGACGTCGAGCACTAGCAGCGACAAGGGCAAGGCGATCCGCTCGTGCCGCTTCCACTCGCGCTCCAGCGTGCGCTGAAACGAACGGCGATTGGGAACGCCGGTGAGAGGATCGGTGAGTGCCTGCACCTTCAGAAAGTGATTTGCTTCGCGCAGCGACTGCTGGGCCCGAATCTCGAAATTGCGGAACAGCCACGTCAACACGAACACGGCCGCCACCAGCGTCAGCGTGCCGGTGTACGCGACGAACTTGGTGGCCGGCGGTGAGAGCTCGTTCCACATGGGAAATCCCAGCCCCGTGGCGACGGCAAGCCCCGTCACCGCGCCGCCGCTGGCCACGGCCCAAAAAAGTCCCGCCCGCGTGCTGGAAAGCATCAGCGCCACGGCGGAAATGCAGGCATACCAGGGAAGCACCGGCGAGTGGAGCCCGCCGGTGACCAGCATCATCGAAGTACACGACAACCAGATGACGCCCGCCAGCACGTTGCCGCACACCGCCGGCGACTTCGTCACGCGCAACAGCAACAGGCTGCCGATGTTTAATCCGCCGGTCACCAGCAGGATCAGCGTCGTGATCAGGGCCCCCAGCAGCAGCATGACGACGGCGTAGACCGGGCCCCAAACGAACAGCGCAAGGTGCAGGGCCACCACGCGCTGGCCCTCGCGGAACAGCTCGGGAGTGCGGCGCAGTTGCTGCGGGACGAACAGGCGAACCACGGCGGCCAACGGCGGCCAATGAAAGGGTCCGCTGATGCTCCCCACGGGAAGTCGGCGAGTATCCATACGAAAAAGCTAGCATTTTCCCGGGCGCCGCGACGGCTGCCAACAACCGGCACGACCGCACCGGTGAGCTAGGCTTTCTTGGAGAACACCCGCCCCCACCGAACCCGAAGGATTCTGCAATGCATACGCGCCTGACTGGGCTGCTGCTGACCGGCGTGCTGGCCACGTGGCTCGCCTCGAGCCCCGCCACCGCCGACGAGTGGTACCAGATCAACGAGCGCGCGCTGGCCACGTTCGACTTCGAAGGCTCGGCCCTGCCGGCCGACGTCGAACAGCTCAAGCAACAGTTTCCCCAAGCGCGGCCCGACCCCGATCGCATCACCAAGGCCGCTGGGCTGGAATGCTATGTCGTCGACGGACTGAAGCACGCGGACGAAGCGCGTTTCTACTTCTATGAGGGCCGGCTGTACCAGTTCGAAGCCACCTACGATCTGGACCGCGTCAGAAAGATGGGCGGCGCGCAGGCCGTGCTGCAGCAGCTCGTCGACCGCTGGGGGCCCGTCGACCAGGTGGGCGAGTGGCGCTGGACCTGGCAGCGGCCAGTCTACAGCCGCCGGGCCGACTTCTATGCCTGGCCGAAAAAGAACGCCCAGTTGACGATCACCGACATGTCGTGGATGCCCGTGGTCGAACGACGCACGAGCCGGGCCGACAGCGAGCAATCGATCGACCTGGGTTTCTAGCTCACGCCGAAGCCAACGCGTCGAGCTGACTGTGCCAGGCGAGTTCGTCCCACGCCTCGTCCGAATCGATCGCCTCGCACAGCGCCTCTTCGTCCAACACCGCTGAAGCGTCGTCCACTAGCGCCACGACTGCCAGGTCGTCGGCCGCACGGCGCGATCGCATCACTTCGCGCGGTGCCGAAAGCAATGCCAGGTCGTCCAGCGACGTAAGCGAAGCATCGTCGGCCGCAGACGCGTCGGTCGCTTGGGCCGAAATCACCGGCACTCCGTCGTCCTCGATCGATGAGAAGATCAACCGCACCACCGCGGCAAACGGAGCGGCCGACTGGCTCTGCGAGCTCGCGCTGGGGCTGGTCGAGGATTGTCCTCCGGCTGCGAGCGCCACGGTCGTGGCCGCGTTGATCCGGCCGATGGCGTCCGATCCGCCGATCGAGCGATCTGCTCCGGCCGTGATCAGGCTGCGCAATTCGGTCGCGCTGAGAGCCGAATTGGCCGAAAGCGCCAGTGCCGCCAGGCCCGCCACGTGCGGCGCGGCCATGCTCGTGCCGCTCAGCCGGCCGTAGCCGTCGTTGACGTAGGTGCTGTAAACGCTCACCCCGGGCGCATCGACTTGTACCGCGCCGCTTGCGCCCACGTCGTTGCTGAAGCTGGCGATGGCGCCTGCGGACGAATGGGCTCCCACGGAAATCACGTTCGACAGCGACGCGGCGAACCGGGCCGGATAGCCCGGCGCCGTAGCCGACTCGTTGCCGGCCGCCGCCACGACCAACACGTCCAACTGCAAGGCATACTCGATGGCCGACAGAATTACCGAGCTGAATGCTCCGCCCAGGCTGAGATTGATGATGTCGGCACCGTTGGCGGCGGCGTAGCGAATGCCCGCGGCCACGGACGAAGCCGAGCCCGATCCGTTGTCGCCCAGCACCCGCACCGGCATGATCGTCGCATCGGGCGCGACGCCCGTAGCGCCAAACCCATTGGATTCGGCGGCGATGGTGCCGGCCACGTGCGTGCCGTGGCCGTGGACGTCGTCGGGATTGTTGTCGCCGGCCGCGAAGTCCCAACCGGAAACGTCGTCGACATACCCGTTGCCGTCGTCGTCGATGCCGTTGCCGGCAATCTCGCCGGCGTTGACCCAGATTTGATGGACCAGGTCGGGGTGGTACAGGTCGACGCCGGTATCGATCACGGCCACCACGGCACCTTCGCCCGTGTAACCCTGGGCCCAGCTCTCCGGGGCGTTGATCGCGTTCAGGTTCCACTCGTTGCTGCCGCCGTAGTACGCCACGTCGGGAAACGAAGTGACCGGCGGATCGGTCGTGTCGGCCGGTGGATCTTCTGCGGGTGAGTCCTCGGCCGGCGGGTCGGCGACGTGCGCGGTGGCTCCGACCGAGAGCACGTAGGTGCTTGCGGCCCATCGCCAGGGTGTGACCACAATGAAATACGTGCCGGCCGCGAGATCGGCCACGATCGACTCCGACGTCGTGCCCGCGGCGTCCGATGCAGCCAGCCGGCGTCCGTTGCTGTCGTAGAGCGCCAGGTCGATGTCGGCCCGCAACTCGGTGAGCCCGAGCGTCACGGTCGAGTCGCTGTCAATCGTGAATCGCATCACGTCGCGATAGTCGAGCCCGCCCACGTACCCGTCGAACGACCGCGTCGCGCCGAGCTGTCCCAGATCGTAGGCCGAGCCCATGGTGGAGCCGGCGTCGCGGACGCCGATCGCCGCCGTATCGAACAGCAGGTCGTCGGCGCCGATCTCCTCGGTCTCGTCCTCGCTGCCGCCGCAGGTGTTGCCGGCCAGCAAGCAGCGCGTCTCGAGTTGCTCAAAGTAGGGTGTGCCTCGCCAAGTGGTCGTGCGTCGCATGATTGATCGATCCCTGAATTTCCTTCTCCGCCCACGCACGAGCGGCCAACGCGTGCGTCACACGTTGGCCAGGGCAAAAAGAGATTGCACCGTATCCTCGTCGATTCCGCCGTGCTCGGCAAGCAAACCGGTGAATGGGCGGGCAACGGCAAGGTGATGGTCGCCGTCGCCCCAGTGCAGCCGCAAGGCGCTCGCTGCTGGCCGGGGCAGCGATCTCGATCCCAAACGAGTCTTCGGGCGGCCGAATGCCTCATGCATGGCGTTTCTCCTCGGTTCTCTGTTCCGGCCCCTGTCTACTTGGACGGATCGAACGCCTAAATGTCACACCCCGCGACGTGAGAAACGCATGAGGCGGGCGTTCGCGAGTTCGGCGCAAATGCCAGCGGGCCTTGCCTTTTGCTGGCCTGCGGGGGCGACTAAGATAAGGGATGGTAACCGAAACCGACGACTCTTCTTCAGGCGCGCGTCATGTCCTCATCTCACTCGGGCGCGGCATCCGCGTACGGCGATCGAACGGCCGACGGCGACTTACAGCGCGGCGTCGTGGAACAACTTCTGCGCTCGGCTCGCAACGACGACGACGGCGATGCCATCGGCCGGCTGCTCGAGCTGTACCGCAACTACCTGACGGTGCTGGCCACGACGCAGTTCGATCGCCGCTTGCGGCAGCGCGTCAGCCCTTCCGACCTGGTGCAGGACGCACTGCTGGCGGCGCATCGCGACTTTCGCCAATTCAACGGCGACAGCGAGCGACAGTTCCTGGCCTGGCTGCGCCAGATTCTGATCCATTGCCTGCACCACGCCATCGACATGCACGTCAAGGCCAAGCGGCGCGACGTGCGCTGCGAGGTGTCGATCGACCAGGCCGCCACGGCCCTGGACCGCTCGGCGATGAACCTGGCCGAGATGCTCCCCGACCGCGCGCCCTCGCCCAGCGCGCCGTTGCGGGCCCGCGAGCGCGCCGTCACGGTGGCCAATCGGCTGGCGGGATTGCGGCCCGCCTATCGCGAGGTGATTATCATGCGCAACCTGCAAGGGCTCTCTTTCGACGAGATCGCCCAGCGCATGGATCGCAACTCGGGCGCCGTGCGCATGCTCTGGCTGCGAGCCGTCGAGAAGCTCAAGCACGCCGCCGCTCCGGAAGAATGAGCATGCGCGACGCCTCGCACATCGACGACCGGCTGAGCCAGAGCGTCGAGCCGTCGGCGCTGGCCGGCCTTTCGCGCGCGCAGAAGGAGCGGCTCAGCTCGATTCTCGACGACTACCTGCGCGCCCTGGAGAACGGGTTTCCCCCGTCGCCCGAAGAAGTCATCGCCGCGCATCCCGATCTGGCGGCGCCGCTCGAGTCGTACCTGGCCAGCCTGGCCGAGTTGCACGACGTGGCGGCCACCTTCGGCGGCAACCTGCCGCAGTCCGAACAGCCGCAGCAGGAAGCCGAAGACAGCGAGCGGCGGCTGGGCGACTTCGAATTGTTGCGCGAGGTGGGCCGCGGCGGCATGGGCGTCGTGTACGAAGCCCGGCAGATCTCGCTGGGCCGCCGCGTGGCATTGAAGGTCTTGCCGTTTGCCGCCGTGCTCGATCGCCGGCAGATCGCGCGGTTCAAGAACGAAGCCCAGGCAGCCGCGCAGCTCCACCACCCCAACATCGTGCCGGTATTCGCCGTGGGCGTGGAGCGCGGCGTGCACTATTACGCCATGCAGTTCATCGACGGCCAGCCGCTCGATGAGGCGATCGCCGACATGCGCCGCCAGCGCGATCCCTCGGCCCGCACCGAAACCGGCGGAACGACGACCACACAGAACGCGCTCGACGACGAAACCGAGTCTCCATCCGACGCACCGCGTCACGGGACGCGCTCCGGCAAGCCGCGCACGCCCGGCCCGGAATACTTTCGCGAAGTGATCCGCCTGGGCATTCAAGCGGCCGAGGCCCTGCACGCGGCCCACAGCGACGGCATCGTGCACCGCGACGTCAAACCCTCGAACCTGCTGCTCGACGCCGAGGGCAAGTTGTGGATCACCGACTTCGGCCTGGCCCGCTGCCAGACCGATGCCGCACTCACGCAAACCGGCGACATCGTCGGCACGCGCCAGTACATGAGTCCCGAACAGGCGTTGGGCCAGCACGCCCTGGTCGATCAGCGGACCGATATCTACTCGCTGGGCGTCACGCTGTACGAGATGCTCACGCTCCGCCCGGCGGCTGACGGGACGTCTACCACGACGCAGCCGGCCCGCTCTCCCCGGCACGAGCCGGTTCGCCCGCGCACGCTCCAGCCGCAGTTGCCGGCGGACCTGGAGACCGTGGTACTCAAGGCCATGGCCTACGAGCGCGACGAGCGGTACCTCACGGCGCAGCTTCTGGCCGACGACTTGCAGCGCGTGCTGGAGGGCCAGCCGACCGTGGCACGTCCGCCGACGCTGGTGGATCGGCTGTCGAAGTACGCTCGCCGGCATCGCCGCGTGGTGGCCGCCGCGGCTGCCGCGTGCCTGGCGGCGATCATCGCCCTCTCCGCCGGCATCCTGCTGGTGAACCGCGAAAGGACCAAGGCCGAGCAAAGCTTCGCCCGGGCCGAAGACTACTTCAAGCAGGCCCAGGGCACCGTCGACAAGTTCGGCTCGCAATTCGCCGGACGGCTGGCCGAGGTTCCCGGAGCCGAGAGCGTCCGCCGCGAGCTGCTGGCCGATACGCTCGAGTACTACGAAACATTCGTCGAGCAGGCCGGCGACGACCCGGCGCTCAGGGCCGAGTTGGCCACGACCCAGGGCAAGATTGGCGCGCTCAACGACCAGTTGGGCCTGCGCGACGAGGCGATCGATGCCCACCGTAAGGCGATCGCCATGCTCGAGGGGCTCGTGGCCGCGCAGCCTGAAGTGGACGACTACCGCCGCCGGCTGGCCGTTTGCCGCAACAACCTCGGCCTGACCCTCTCGCGGGCCGGCCGCTTCGAGGAAGCCCTCGATCAGTTGCAGCAGGCCATCGCCGCCCAGCAGCAGCTCGTGTCCGAACAGGCCCAGGCAGACGGGCTCCACTCGGAACTCGCGGTGTCGTTCGTCAACCTCGGCGACTTGCAGCGGCAACAAGGCGCGGACGACGCTGCCGAAGCATCCCTGCGCGAGGCGATCCGACTGCAGGAACAGTTGGCCGAAACGGCACGCCGCGGCGACGGCACCGGCAACGTCGAATGGCTCCGCAACCTGGCCGCAACCTACAACCAACTCGCCGCGCTTGCCGGCCAGGACCCGGCCGACGCCGTCGGATGGTACGAGAAAGCCGTGGCCTACCAGCGCCAAGCACTCGAAGCCCAGCCCGAGGGGCTCAGGCACAAGAGCGATCTGGCCACGTGGCTCAACAACCTGGCCGCCGCCCGAGCCAGAACGGGCGATCTGGAAAAAGCCGCCGCGACGTATTCCGAAGCGATCGATCTGCAACAAGACTTGCTGCGGATTGCGCCGCTCGATCGGGCGTACCGCCGCGATCTGGCCGTCAGCTACAACAACCTCGGTCTGGCACACACCCGGCTGCGCGATCCCGAGAACGCGCAGCGCTGCTTCCGCAACGCGCTGGGATTTCACCGCCAGCTCGTGGCCGAGCGGCCGCTCGATCTCGACGTGCAGAGCAGTCTCGGGGGGGTGTACAACAACCTGGGGATCGTGCTGGAGCAGACGGGCCAGGACACCGAAGCGGCCGAGGCCTACGCTGAGGCGATCGCCCACCAACGCATCGCCCAGGAAAACGCCCCCGGCGTGCCTCGCTACCGCGAGTTTCTAAGCAAGCATTACTTCAACCGTGGCCGGGTCTTGCGTCGCCTGGACCGGCCCGACGAGGCCGTCGAGGCAGCCATGGCCCGCAAAAGGCTCTGGCCCGATGAGCCCCAGCGGCTGCTCTCGGTGGCCGAGGAAATCGCGCTTTGCGGGGCGAAAACGCCCTCCGAGGGCCAGCTCACCGCCGAGCAATGCACGCAATTGGCCCTGGCCACGCTCCGCGCGGCGGTGGCGGCCGGGCTATCGCTGCCGGAAGATTTGGCTCGGCGCGAGGCTTTTGCTAACATCAAGGAGCATCCCGACTTCGCTGAGCTCGTCAGCGACAGTCAGCAGCAATGAGTCGCGGGCAGAGATTCAGCGGGGAACAGTGATGACGAGCCGGCGCCACACGCTTTCCAATTCGCAGCGCTCCCCTTCACGGCGGAAGCTGACCTTCGAGCAGCTTTGCTCGCGCGTCGTCCTCTCGGCCGGTGGGCTTTCTCCGCTGGCGTTGCCGCCCGATGTGTCGATCACTGCGGTGATGGCTTCACGGCGCGGACCCGAGCCCCGTTTCGCCGAGCCCTACGCTGCCGAGCCCAAGTTTGTCGAGCAGCATGCAGCGCGGCACGACCTTGTCGGCAAAGAGGCCTTTGCCCCGGAACGTTCCGGCCCGGCGTTCGGTCACCGTGCCGCACCGTCGCGTGGCTGGGTGCAGCCAGTCGTCGTCGTTCCTCAGGTACGGCCGCAGTCCCTGTTCGTCGCCTCAGCGCTCCAGGCCGGCTATCGGCACCAGGTGCTCATCGTATCTCAGTACATTCCCCCCGCGCCGGCCCCGGAAGCGCCGCCGGCGACCGACAGCTACTCGCAGCCGCCTTCGCAGCGCATCTTCCTCGGCTCGGGTCCCGGCTCGAACGTGGAGGTTCCGTCGCCGCCGCTCGGCGTGCCCGACGTGACGCAGCCGACCCAGCCCGACGACACGGCTACGCCTTGGCAGGACGGCCGCACGGGCAGCGTGTTCTTTACGGCCACCGACGCGGTCGCGTTTTCGACGGATGTCGACCTGCAATCGTCGCAGCCGCAAGCCCGCACCGGCGGCAACACCACGGAGCCGCGGCCGAGCCAGGAATTGCGCGATTCGATGCTGGAGCCTGAGGGCGGCTTGATTGAGCTCGAAGGTCCGCAGGCGGCGCTGGGCCGTTCGCTGGTCCCGAGCCGCGACAGCGAAGACGAGCCCGAAACGCTCGACGGCTCCGCCCGCGAGATTCTCGAACAACTGTGGGCCGAACTCGGCAAGGCCTGGGACTTCGCCGCGGCTGCCCCAGCCGAGCCAGAAGCCACTGCCGAGCCCGAGGCGGAAACCGTCGCCGAGGAATCGGGAGCCGTGCCGCCCCAGCCCGCCGAGATCGCGTGGGTCGAAGGCATGATCGAATTGACCACCGACGACGTGCAGCCCTCGCTTCCGCCCGCGGCCGCAGTTGTCGAAGTCGAAGACGGCCGCCCGACCCCCGCAGGCCTGCCGGCCGGCGTGGCCGTGTTCCAGGCGTTCGAGTTGGCCACCCCGGCCGATGCGGCTCCGCTGCCCGAGGGCACGGCCGAGCGCGTCGCCGACGAACTGCCGGCGGGCGAAGAGCACGCCGCGGCCGACGAAGCCGGCGAAACGTCGGGCAGCACGTCGCGAGCGCTCACCGGCGCCGGCCTGCTGGCCGCCCTGCCCTTCTCGCTCCGCAAGCTGCGTCGCAACCGGCAGCGCCAGCGGACCGATCTGATGCTCCCCTGAGCCTCGGATCGCACTTCGCTGCTGTCCTCCGGCCGTAGAGACTCAAGCCCGCAGCGGCTAGAGTAAGTTGCGCATTCTGACCTGCACGCTTCCCTACGATCGGAGCCTGGCGGCATGGGAAATCTCGACCGACGTTCGTTCCTGCGGCACAGCGCGCTGGGCATCGCCGCGGCTGCCGCCCCGCGACGGATCGCTCGGCATGCCCAGGCCGCCGAGGCGGAAAACAAAGCCCCTACCTTCGTGGTCGCCACCGCAAGCGTGCAAGCCTGGCGGAACGCAGAAGGCTCCGCGG
>ERZ869936.421-NODE-421-length-41221-cov-8.322523_pt1 | contig 41221 bp, 38 predicted proteins | sample MGYA00520876_ERZ869936 | MGnify/ENA primary metagenome ERZ869936 (study PRJEB32218, sample SAMN09650985) | biofilter metagenome | isolation source: enrty point of leading RO module | place: Saudi Arabia: Thuwal, RO plant located on Red Sea | collected 2016-02-17 ... | reverse complement strand
TCGCATTAAACCCCAAAGGAGCAACGAGCCCTTCATCCATCCCCATCCGGAGCCAACGGCGACGGTGTGGCCGCAAACACGGTGCGGCCGCAACGACGGTGTGTCCGCCAATGCCAACACCGTCGCCGTTGGCTCCGGGCTAAACGGTCGACGCAGTGGCGCGCGATCTTCACCTGCCCGGCGGCCAGGCGAGCACTTGGCCGTCGGCTACAAGCCGTGCTTCGAGCGCGGCATACTCCACGTCCTGCACGGGCACATCGGCGTCGATCGCCTGGCAGGCTGCGGTCGCCGCCGACTGGCTGGTGACCATGAACACCGGCTCCATCCGGATGCTGGCAAACGCCGTGTGGCTGGCCGACAGGGCGAACGTCACCAGCAGGTTCTCGCACTCCCCGCGCTTGGGCACGATCGCGCCGTAGCCGATCTGGTAGGGGCCGAATCCGCCGCGGCCGCCGGCCACTTTGCCCTCGCGCGTCACCACGCCGTCTTTCACGATCCGGCGAATCTCGTGCACGTCGGTGCCGTACGATCCCAGCCCGATCGAGTGCGGCGCCGCCTCGCGGCCGAACGTATGATGCTCGGTCATCACCAGGTCGCTCACCATCCGCCGGCCTTCGCGAATGTAGAGCTGATGCGGCCAGCCTCCGGTGTCGACGAACTCGTCGCGCGGCAGCCCAAATCGGGCCATGTCGTCGCGCACCGTCTCGGGCACGCGCGAATCGGTCGCCAGAAAGTGCAGCAGCCCGCGATGGTAGTTCTCGATCGCCCGGGTAAGTTCCTCGCGGCGGGCGTAGCCGGCCTCGGGCCACTCCCAGTTGATGCCCGGCAGGTTGCCGCCAAAGGTGGCGGTGTTGAAGTCCCACTTCTGGTTCGGCAGCGGATCGTGCTTGCTGAACCAGCGGAGGTCCATCGTGTCGCCGTTTTCAAGGCACGCCTCGATAAATCGCACGACCAGTTCGTAACGCCTCGCATCGTAATCCGGCGGCGCCTCGATCGGCAGACGGTCGTCGGCCGTGCTCAGGCACAGCCGAAAGCAATAGGCCATGATGCCCGGGGCCGCTTCGCCGGGCGTACCGGGATCGCCTGCGTCGACCAGCGGCAGCAGACCGCTCGTGGGATCGCCCTTCCTGACGTACGGATCGAGCGGAAAGTCGCGGTCCCACACTCCCTGCCCGCCCGGCACGCGGCCATTGGCCCCCGGCTGCTTGTGGCCGGTGCGCGGCTTGTACTTGGCGGCGTAGTGGATGCCGTTGTACTTCTCGCCGTACTGGGCGTTGGCTTCTCGGGTGAGCGTGTAGCTCACGCCGGCGGCGTCCATCAGGTCGCCTTCGTACGTGGTATCGATGAACATCTTGGCCCGAATCGTGCGGCCGTCGTCCATCACGATCTCCACGATACGCGCGCCCGACTTGTTCGCCGAGGCCAGCCGCGCTTCGCGCAGCACCTGCACGCCGGCCTCGCGACACATCGTGTCGAACAGCTCCTCGGCCACGTGCGGCTCGATCGAATAGGCTCCGCCGGTGGCCGGCCCGCCTTTGCGGCGAAACGGCTGATCCCACTCGAGCTGCTTGCCGTAGCCGGCCACCAGCCGCGTGAAGTACTCCCGCGCCACTCCGCCGACACTGCGCGGATCGCCGATATCCACCGCACTCAGCCCGCCCGAGGTCATGCCGCCCAGATGCCGTCCCGGCTCGGCCAGCACGACCCGCTTACCCAGCCTTGCCGCCTGCACCGCCGCCGCCACTCCGCCCGACGTGCCGCCGTAAACGCACACGTCGGCTTCGATGACGGTGAGACCATCTGAGAGGGCGGGAGCGCCGTGCAGAACGAGCAGGATCGCTATTGCCGTAGAAAACAGAACGCGGCGAAATAGCTTCATGGCGGCGTCCACGGGTTTGTCGATCGTCAGATGTGTGCCCATACACACTTCAACCTGCAACGAAGGCAGCTTTCGAGTTGATGCAACTGCTCATCACTGAGATTCGGGATATTGGGATTCATCGCGTCCAGCATGAAGCTGCCAAATGCGGCTGGCCATAAGTATTCCATGGCATTCAGCGATACGGTAGCGCCGCAGCACGGGGCGATGACGTTCAGATCTGAGAACACGCCGGACGGATACGCGGAGTTCACAACCTCGGACCACCACTCCTGAGCATCCGCATGGCAAATCGGGCACCGAACGCCAGACCAATTCGCACTTGGATGAATGAATCGGATTGAATCGTAGAAGTTGATGCTTGTCTCTTGCGAGTCTGGAGCGAATAAGAGCAGCAACGCACGCGCCCGATCAGCGGCCTCTGCGGAGGGTCGATACGTAGGATCAGTTGGTACAAGCTGCAGCCAGTTGTCCGACATAGGCTTACCTAGCTTGGGTCGGCGAAGCGACGGCCCTACCGAATATCACTAAACCCGCGCAAGCCCGCGTCGAAATCCGGATACGTCACCCACACACTCGGTTCCGAATCAGGCTTGGCCGCGGCCCAATCGGCGTCGTCGAAGTCGGGCTTCGTCCAGCCGGCGGGGGCTTCGGCGCTCACCTTCCAGGTCGAGTTCGAGGCGATCGGCCGCACTCCGCCGTCGGCGTCGCGGATCTCGCCATACAGGTGAAACCCGCCGCTGCGCTCCGGGCCGCCGGGCTCCAGTTCGTCGTTCATCGTGCCGTAGCCGCGGGCGTCGACCGCGATCACGTTCCGCCCCTTGCGCAAGTACGGCTTGATGTCGTACACCGCCAGCAGCTTCGGATTCACCGGTGCCGAGAGATTCCGCCGGGCGAACTGCTCGCCGATCTCGTGACCGTTGACGTAGAGCTTCACGTGCGTATCCCCCTGCACTTGCAGGCCAGCGGCGTCGACTTCACTCGGGTCGAGCTCGATCTCCTTGCGGAACAAGGCGTGCTGCACGGGATCGCCCTCGAACGCTTCGGGGTGATAGATAAACTCGGCGTCCGGCCGCGGATCGTACGCAAACACCCCCTGCTTCGCCCGCTCGGCCGCGTCGTCCCACACCTTCACCATCGCGTTGTACTCGTCGATCGCATAGTGCAAGTTGGCCGGCAGGTTGGTCCGCAGCCATAACTCGCGAAACGTGTCGCGCAGGTCGGCCGTCTCGTCGCGCACCGCACCGATCCGCTGCAGGAACTCAGCCTTCGCCGCCGCGAACTCCTCGCTCGAAGCCGTCTCGGCGTCGAACGCATTCAGGTCGGCCACCAGCCGCTGGCTCTTCACGTAGTGCTCGTGCATCCGCGCACAGTAGCGCAGGTAGTCGACATCGCCCTTACGCCGCACGACCAGCGGCTGCAGAATGTCGCACAGCTTCTGGGCCGTGCGGGCGTCCTCGTACACCCGGTATAGCTCCTGCGTGGTGTGCGGCTTTTCGTCCTTGCGCGGCAGGAACGGGTGGCGGAAGTAGTCGAGCATCGGGTACCACCAGGGCCAATCCTCCAGCAAGGCGTAGATCGCCTCGAAGTAGGCCGCCGTGCCCGGGCCGTTCCACTGGGTGAAGAAGCGGTCGGCGTAGCTCGACACGTCGGTCGAATCGGGCGACCAGGTCACCTCGGCCCCGTAGGCGTAGCCGTAGTACAGCAACTCGCGCAAGTTCTTCGAGCCGTTGTCGCCCCAGGTCGAGGTGATCGAGCCCAGCGCGTGCGGCTGGCGGTAGCAGTCGAGCGTGAAGTTGCGGATGTTGATCATCGCCTTGGACATCTCGGGGAAGATGCGGTCCCAGTTGCTCATGCCCGGCAACACCAGGATCGGGAAACCCTTGGAGCCCAGCACGTCGACCGTGGGATAGTGGTCGGCCGCGTGGTACTGCCAGTCCATCAGCACGATGTCCTTGGGGATCAGGTCGAGAATCTCGGGATAGTTGAGAATGATGTCGCCGTACATGATCATCGTCTTGCCGCGGCTCTTCAGCAGCTCGTTGATCCGCCGATAGTGGGCCGCATGCGCCGGGCCGCGTCCGACTTCATTCACCCGCTCTTCGCTCTTGCCGAATCCCAGGTCCCACGACTCGTCGAGCCCAGCGTGAAAGTAGCGCGAGTCGAACGTGTCGGCCATCTCGCGAAAGCAGGTGGCCAAGAAATTGAACGCGTCGTCGTCCAGCGAAAACGAATGGGCGCCCGGGTACTCGGCAAAAGGGCGCACCTCGTCCAGCATCAACAGCGCCCCCTGGTTGCCCAGCATCTCGAACACCGGAAAGATCTCGACGCCCAGCGGCTTGGCAAACGCCTCCAGCTCGTCGACCTGCTCGCGGGTCATCGCCCCGCGGCCCTCGCCGACGGTCGGATAGTTTTGAAAGCGAAACGTGTCTTCGAAATAGAAGATCAGCGTGTTCATCTTGTACTCGGCCAGAAAGCGGATCATGTCCTTGAAGTTCTCCATCGTGGAGACCTGGCCGTAGCTGAACTCGTCGTGAATGCCGCGCATCGCCATTTGCGGCCAGTCGCGCACCCGCACCGCCGGCAGCGGCTGGTTCTTGCCCCCGGCCAACAGCATCTGCCGCAGCGTCGTCGTGCCGTAGAGCAGTCCCCGGTCGCTTTCCGCTCCGATCACGATGCCCGCGCTGCCGATACCCAGCACATAGCCTTCGGCCGCCATTGCTTCGGTGAGCTCCAGGCCGTAACGCTTCATCAACTCGGCCACGCGCGCGTCGTTCTTGGGATTGCCGATCGCGATCAGCTTCGGCGCCTTGGCCGCGTCGGCAATCTCGAGCTTGACGCCCGTTTGCTCGGCCAGCCGCTCGATCAGGTTTGCCGCGGCGAACTTTGCGCCGGCGCTGGGCTCTTCGGCCAGCACGATCTTCGTGCCCGCGTCGAGCACCAGCGTCTCGTCGGTCCAGATCACTTCCTGCGGCGTCGGGATCACTCCCAAATCCTCGGGCCGGCGCTCGTCGCCCCCCACCGCGCTCGCCGAAATCCCCAGCAAGATCGCTGTGGCCATGACCGACCGATTAAAGAACGTGCGCGTCATCCAACTCTCCGAGGGCATGCGATATACTGGGAACTCAACAGGGCCGGCAAACCAGCTTTCGATAATATCCCCCCACGTAGCCGAATGCCATCGAGCGCCGGCGTCCCTCCCAGGCAGAGCGGTTCTTTACGTAACTCCCAATCCCAGCCCCCCAACCCCTCATGCCCACCGTCCGCCTCGCACGACCCGAAGATCAGGCGGCGGCCTACTACGTGTGCCTGAAAACCGGCGATCACGGCCGCGACGGCGAGCCGTTCTATCGCGACGATCCCGATGCGTTGGGCCGCATCTTTGTCGGCCCCTACCTGGCCTTCGAGCCCGAGCTGAGCCTGGTGGTCGAAGATGAACAAGGCGTGTGCGGCTATTGCCTGGCGGCGCTCGATTCCCGCGCGTTCTACCAGCAGTACGATCGCCGCTGGCGGCCCGCGCTCTGCGAGCAATTCCCCTACCCTGCCGGCGATCCCGCCACCTGGACGCGCGCCGAACACGTCCATTCCTGGTATCATCATCCCGAGTATTTTTGTCCCGAGCCCTACGCCTCGTATCCGTCGCACATGCACATCGACCTGCTCGAGCGCGTCCGCGGCCAAGGCATCGGCCGCCAGATGATGCAGCAACAAGTGAAAGCCCTCGCCCAGCGCGGCTCCCCCGGCGCCCACCTCGCCGTGAGCCTCAAGAACACCGACGCCCAAGCCTTCTACGCTCGCCTCGGCTTCCACGAACTGGCCCGCACCGCCGACGACCTGTACCTCGGCCAGCGTTTCACCGATTTCTAACCCCTAATCCCCAACCCCCAACCCCTACCCCATGTCTCTCGCCCTGTTCGGCGGCCCGCCCGTCCGCGACACTCCCTTCACCACCTGGCCCGTGTTCGGATCGGACGAAGAAGCACGTGTGCTGGCCGCGTTGCGCTCGGGCCGCTGGGGTCGGCTCGACGGCAGCGAAGTCGCCCAGTTCGAAGAGAACTTTGCCCGCATGCACGGTTGCCGGCACGGCATCGCCGTGGCCAACGGCACGGTCTCCTTGCGGCTGGCCCTGCTGGCCGCGGGCCTGGAGGCCGAGAGCGAAGTGATCATTCCGCCCTACACGTTCTTCTCCACTGCCTCGGCCGTGGTCGAAGCGAACATGGTGCCCGTGTTCGCCGACGTCGAGCTGGAGACCTATAATCTCGACCCGAAGGCTTTCGAGACCGCCATCACGCCGCGCACCCGGGCGGTGATCCCCGTGCACTTCGCCGGGCAAGTGGCCGACATGGACGCGATCAACGCCATTGCCAAGCAGCATAACCTGCTGGTGATCGAAGACGCCGCCCACGCCCACGGCGCGACCTATCGCGACCAGCCGGCCGGCAGCCTGGGCGACATCGGGTCGTTTTCGTTTCAGTCGAGCAAGAACCTCACCAGCGGCGAAGGCGGCATCCTCACCACGAACGACGACGCGCTGGCCGCCGCCTGCCGCTCGATGCACAACTGCGGCCGCGTGCCCGAGGGCGTGTGGTACGAGCACCACGTGATCTCGGGCAACTACCGCCTGGGCGAACTGCAAGGCGCGCTGCTCAACGCGCAGCTCGAACGCCTCGAAGGTCAAACCGCCACGCGCGACGCCAACGGCCGCTACCTGGCCGAAAAGCTCGCGCACCTGCCCGGCATCCATCCGCAGCAGCGCCCCGAGGCCTGCACCCGCAATTCGTTTCATCTATTCATGCTGCGTCTCGACGCCGAGGCGTTCGGCGCCGCGCGCGAAGCGGTGATCGCCGCCCTCTGTGCCGAAGGCATCCCCTGCGTGGCCGGCTACGGTTTCTCGCTCAACGAGCAGCCGATGTTCCAGCACAAAGCCTTCGGCCCCTACCTGCCCGGCGTCAAGGACCGCCTCACCTTCCCCCCCTGCCCCCACAGCGACCGCCTCTGCCGCGAGCAATCCGTGTGGCTCGAGCAGTCCATCTTCCTCGGCCCCCGCGACGACATGGACGACATCGCGAGAGCGTTTGCGAAGGTGTACGAGGCGAGAGAGAAGCTGGCAGAGTGGCGCGGCGAGTGAAACGGGAACCGACCAACTACTCCGCCGCCCCCTGCTCGGGCGTCTGCGGCTGCCAGTAGAACTGGTACCGCTCGCCGAGCAGGTGCCGGGTGATGTGGATGATCTCCTGGGTGTGCCCTTGAAAGTGCGACACGGTGCCCAGCATGGCCCGCGATCCGCGCACGTCGAAGCCTTGGATCTTCCGCACGCGCAGGAACTCGGCCGCGGTCATGTTTGCGAGTACCTCGCGTGCTTCCTGCACGACCTCGTCCAACTGCCGCAAGAGCTCGTCGCCGCCGATCGGTTTGCGCTCGGCGAACTCCGCCGGCCGGTTGCGCGTGTCCTCCACACCGCCTAAGCCGGAGATGATCCACTGCCGCAGGTTGCCGGCCAGGTGCAGCAGCAGGTTGGCGATGCTGTTTTGCGATTCGTCCTCGCGCCACCAGAGCTGCTCGCCGGTGAGCTGATCCACGCAGTGATGAATGCGCTTCATCGCGTCGGCGAGTTCATGGCCCGCATCGCGGCCGATCGCCGCAGCCAGTTCGTCGCTGGGAATGGATGGCATGGGTCCCTGGCTCCTACGTGTTGACTCCTACCGACGGCCGCTTCCGCCACGCATCATCGCGCATCCCAGCACCGCGACGCAAGCTTTCGCCGCCGGCCATTCCCCGCCAGCCGCCACTCGCCTAGAATCACCTGTCGACCCGCCCGAGCCCGAACCGGAAGTAGCCGCCCGATGACATCGACGGAGAGAATCCAGGCCCGCCTGGCGCCCACGCGGCAATCGCTGTTGGAGCACGCAATCTACGCGCGGATCGATTCGCTGCCGGCGCTGCGGACGTTCATGGAGCATCACGTCTTCGCGGTGTGGGATTTCATGTCGCTCTTGAAGACGCTGCAGCAGCGGCTCACCACCGTGCACGCGCCCTGGCTGCCGCCGGAGAATCGCGAGGCCTGCCGGCTGGTCAACGAGATCGTGCTGGCTGAAGAAAGCGACGAAGACGGCCAGGGCGGCTACGCCAGCCACTTCGAGCTCTACCTGCGGGCCATGCAGCAGTGCGGCGCCGATACTTCCGCGGTCGAACGCTTCGTCGAACGGCTGCACGCCGGCTCGAGCGTGCCGCAGGCTCTCGACAGCGCCAAGGCGCCCGGCGCGGTCGTCGATTTCGTCACGCAGACCTTCGCCGTGATCGACTCGGGCGATCTGTGCGCGATCGCCGCCACGTTCACCTTCGGCCGCGAGGAGCTGCTGCCCGACCTGTTTCGCCAGATGGTCCGGCAGTTGAGCGTCCAGGCCGACGGCTCGCTCGACAGGTTCACCTACTACCTGCACCGCCACATCGACCTGGACGACGAGCAACACGGCCCCATGGCCGAGCGCCTGGTGGCCCTGCTGTGCGGCATCGACGAAGCCAACTGGCGCCGCGCCGAAAACGCCGCCGCCGGCGCGCTTCGTTCGCGCGAGCGTCTATGGGGCGGCGTCGAGACGGCACTGGCCGATTCTCTGCACAGCGCGTAGGACGCTTGCGCGGCTGCTTCGCTTCTTCTTTCGGGCTTGCCAATCGCTACCGAACCCGGCGGCGATGGCCTCTGTCTGGACACCATGTTTGCGAAGGCGCGATGCTCGCGCTCGCTTCATCGTGTCACGGAATCATCATGTCGAACTACGTCCGCTTCGAAACGCCGTACTACTGTGACCTGAGCAGCCAGCCCCTGGGTATTTTTTGGGCGGCCAACCAGGTCGCCTCGCGCGAACAGATGTGCGATTGGTCGCGCCAGTGGCTGCGCGAGTCGTTGCGATGGTTTCATCGGAATCTGCCCGCACCGTGGACCGACGTCCGCGATCGCCGGGCGATCTTCTGGTTTCGGTCGCGGTCAGGCGTGGTCCGCGAGATCTGGCACCTGGTGGCGATCCTGCGCGAAGAAGGTGTGCCGGTGCGCAAGCGTTCGACGCAGATGCCGGGCCGCATCGTCTACGACGACGCGTTTCAGATTGCGGCCATCCCCTATGGCCACGGCCGCCGTCATCGCAAGCCGCGCCTACCGTACCTCACGTGAACTTTCTCGATTTCCGGCGAACCACCGGAACCTGGGCCGCGTCTAGGTGTTTAGAAGGGTCGCCTGCCGCGCGGATCGCGCCAGCGACACACCAAGGCCAACGCCTTTTCGGATGGTTCCTGCCATGATCTTCTTACGGCCCAACGCAGACTCGCGATGGAATCCCGCGAGCGGTTGTACGCCCCGACGTACGTCGCCGGCAGGCAATCCGCCCGCGCCTCCCCCTCGCCTGTGACGCTTGGCCGCAAGGTCTGCTCCGGCTGCCCAGCCCGGTGTCACGCGACATCGGGCTTTTTTGTTGGAACAGGCAGGCCAGAGGAAAAAGGCCAGAGACCAAAGGCGCCCCCGCGCGCCGTTGGCGTTGTTACTAGCCCGAAGCGCGAGCGAGGGTTCTTCGTGAACGCCGCACCGCATGGCGTGAACCCTTCGCCGCATTACCCTCGCTCGCGCTTCGGGCTAGTGTCATGGACGTCGTACTTACTTGCGTACTGACCACTGGCCACTAGCCACTGACCACTACAAGCTCTTTGACAATTCGGCAAAGCCACCAGCGCCCATGATGTAACGGCAGCCTGCTGTCTTGCCATGGCGGAAGCGCGGGCAGCAAGGTCGGCCGCCGACCGATTAGGGAGGAGGAAGGCCGGCCGCGGTAGTCCGCCTTCCGCCATGGCAAGCGACCGCCCTGTGCTCGCGACACGCCCGTGTCGCGGGCTCGGTTGCTCTCGCCGCTGGGCGCTTCAATTTCAGGGTGTGGGATAGCCTGGTAATCCACCTGCTTCGGGCGCAGGACGTCGTCGGTTCAAATCCGACCACCCTGACTTAAGTTATCGCTTCGAGGTCCATCGCCACTTTCCGCGTGCGGCCGCCGCGACCAGCAGGCCGCCCAACCCCAGCATCACGACGGTCGAAGGCTCGGGCACCGTGGTGGTCAGGATGGCGGTGTTGGGATCGGTCTCGTAGACCAGGTATTCGACGAACATCGGGTACTGGTCGTCGGTGGCGGAGGTGATCTGCAGGTAGCCGTAGTGGGTCTGGCCGTTGAGGCCGAATTGCAAGGGCAGAAAGCCCGACTCGCCGACCCAGGCCTCGCCCAATCCGGCGACCTGGCTGAACGACAGGCCGGGCCCGATCTCGGTGTTCGCCGAGAACAGCGCGCCTTGCCCGAGGCCGTCGTCGACGCTGCCGAGAAAGGTCGCGCTCGGATTGACGTCGGCAAGGAAACTGTCGATCAGATCGCCGAACTGTTGTTCGGTCGGAACGTCGCCGGTTTCGAAGTACGTGTACAAAATGTCGCGAGTCTCCTCGGCGGCCTCCACCGGCGCGACCACCAGGCACAGCAAAGCCAGAGAAGCCGCGACGCGCAGACCGCGCATCGCGGACGAAAAACGGGCTACTCGAGTCATGAGCGTTACCTCCGAGTACGAGTCGATTCGTTGGCCGTGAGCTCCGTGCTCACCTCGCGGCCCGATTATGACGCGCCCCTCCACGTGCGTCCAATCGGCCGCCAATGGGGCCAAGCTAGTCGTACGGACCCAGGCCTTGCACGAACGGCACGCCGAACGACGCTGTGGCTGCGTCAACGACCGATGGATGGAGGATCTGGAGATTGTTGTTCTGGATGTCGGGAAAGAGAAACTTTCCCAGTCGAATCTCGATCCAAAAGCGTGAGCAGCCGGCCCCCGCGACCTCAATTCGCTCCAGGTTGTGCGGGTTCGCGAAACTGCCCGTCGCGCGCGGATTCGCGCACGGCTCGCCATAGCCGGGACCTGCTTCATCCGCCTCGGACGTCGAAAGCAGTACCGGCGACACGCGAACCGTTACGGCTACGTGATACGGCCGGTCGAAATCAATCGGTAGCGGGGGCGTCGCCGGGCGCCCCTCCCCAGCAAGTTCGATCTGGTAGTCGGCCAGGTGTCGAACCGAAGCCGAGATTCGGTCGACGCTGTCCACGTCCTTATGTTGCAGAATCTTGCGAACAATCGGTTGCTTCGTGAAAGGATCGAAAAACGTTCGAGTCTCGCCCGTTGGCACTCTTAGCCGAATGCGCTGCGGCGCGGACACGATCGCCAGCTCGACCAAAGCTCGCAGAAACCCCTGGACCTGAGCGGCCTCGGGCGCGAAGTCGCACGACTCGGGAATCAGCGTGTGGACGTATTGCTCGGCCACTTGCGAACCCAATCAGGTAAATGGAGCGGCCATTGTATCAACACTAGTCAATTGACCCATTGCGGTGGGGCCCGTGCTGGTACGGGCAGGCGGCTGTTAACCGCCCCGACGCAGGTTCGATTCCTGCCGCCGCAGCTTTGGGGCAGGCCAGAGGGAAGAGGCCAGAGACCAGAGGAAAGATTTCCGCGTACAGCCCTCTGGCCTTTGGTCTCTCGCCTCTGGCCTGCTCCCCCCGCCGACGTGGCTCGATTTAGAAAGGCGCCTGTCTTGTAAACAGGCTCATGCTGGTGCGAATCCAGCCGTCGGCTCTTGGGTGCGGCGTGAGACTTGCGGCAGTAAACTGTAGGTTGTAAGGCGAACGCCCAAGGCTAGCGATGACCAAGTCACAACCACCTAAAGCTGTTCGCGACCTATTGCCGGAAGACTGGCTTCAATTGGAGGAGCAGCTAGCGCCGTTTCGCGCGGAATTTGCGTGTTGGCAGGACATGTTCTCGCACGATTGGGAGATACTCGATTTTGCTCGCTACGAAAACGTGACCTCCGCGCCCCAGGTTCGTCGAGTTTTGGAACGGACAGAGGGTTTGGTGCTTGGCGAGAAATGCGTTGCGCTCTACGGCTGTGAATGGTGCATGATCGAAGTCGGTGGACAGTGGCATTTTGCAATCCGGCACGGCACGCTGCCCGAGCCGATCGACGTATCGCATCTCAATCGGAAACACCTGGAGCGCCGACTGCCGAAAGCATGGCGGCGCAGGATATTCCGGCCTCCGGGCCCAAGGAAGTAAACAGACTCGGTGCGAATCCAGTCGTCGGCTCTTGAGTGAGGCGTGAGACTTGAGTCCCGAAGCTTGAGGACGAAGGGGAAAACGCCTGAGGCCAAACCTCAAGCCTCAGGTCGCCTGCGCTCGCGCCTCTCGCCTCTGGCCTCTCCCCTCTAGCCTCCGGCCTGCCCCGCCACCTGCCCTTCCTCGGCCGGCGGCATGTCGGGGCCCGACAGGCTCTTGAGAAACTCGATGATCGCGGCGCGCTCGTCGGCAGTGAGCTTGTCGCCGAAGGGATGGCCGCCGTTGCCGTGGCCAAACTCGCGGGTGTCGTACAGCGTGCCGTGGTCGATCACCTCCGGCGAAAGATACGGCTTGCCGGCCGTGGCCGTGGCGCTGGTGTCGAACTCCTCGCGCGTCACCGGGCGGTACTGCATGCCGACCTTCTCCAGGTCGTACGCGCAGGGATCGCGGTTGTCGCGGGCCCAAATCTCCGGGCGCAGCTTCGAGTTCAGCACGGCTTCGACCGTCGGCACCGATCCGTTGTGGAAATACGGCGCCGAGGCCCAAACACCCACCAGCGGCGGAGCAACGTAGCCCGGCCGGTCCGGCACCCGGGCCGAAGGCGTCAGCTCGGGCATGCCCTGCTCGGTGAAATACACCTTCAGCTTGTTGATGTGCTCGGCGATCGGGCCGAGCTGGCGCAGCGTTTCACTATAGGCCGCGTCGGTGCCGACGTTGCGCAGCGTGTCCGAAAACCGGTAGGCCACCGTCCAGGAGCCCGGCTGGCTGTAGTCGCTGTCGGCCTTCTTCGTGTACTTGCCGTGGCAGCTCGTGCAGGCCCGAAAGCCTTCGGCCGCCGGTTTGGTGCGGCCGTGAAACAGGTCGGCGCCTTTTTTCACCAGGTCGGCATCGAGCGAGCCGGGATAAAGCGGCGATTGCGTTTCCCTGGCGAAGGCCAGCGCCTTGGCCACCGTGGCCACGTGCTCGGCGCGGCGCTCGTTCACGTCGGCGCTGGGAATCGTGAAGTTCACCGAGAAGTTGGCCGCGTTGTGGCTGCCGCCGTCGCTGTACCAGTAGTTCCACCGCTTGTATTTCATCGTCCACCACGGCATCGGGTCGACCGGCGGCAGCTCGAGCGAGTCGAGCAGCTTGAGCAATTCGGTCGGTTCGGCCGCGGGCTCCATCCCCTTCTTCTCGGGATCGGCCATGCGAGCGCCCATCCGCCACACCGAGTACGGCCCAAAGTTATCGCCGCGGGTGCGGACGCGGTTACGATCCGACTGGTTGATGTGATTGTTGCCCAGCCCGGCCACCACCTGTCCGTTGACCACGCCGGCGTGGCAGCTGAAGCAGTTGAAGGTGACCATCGCCGTGCCGTCGCGATCGTACACGCTCTCGCCCAGGCCGAACGTGGGATCGTCGCCGTGCTGGCGATCCTCGGGCGAGTGGAACTTGCCAAACGCATAGAACAGGGCTTCCTGCGAACCCGGTTCCCAGCCGAGCTTCTTGGCGTAGCCGCTCTGGCTGCTCATCAGAAACTTGGCCGCGGCGGCCGGCACGCCGTAGTTGAACAGGTGGCCGGCAAAGATCTCTTCCAAGCCCGCGGCGGCTTCCGGCGAGCAGTTCTTGCCGTCGAATCCGTAGTAGGTCAGCGGTTCGGCCGCGTAGCTCGTCGCGGCGGCCAGCGATGCGGCCAGGGCGAGAAGATAGTGCCAGACTTTCGAGCCGAACGCGTTGCCCCCACGAAACGAACGACAACCACTCATAGCAATCTCCTCGCGCTGAACTGAGCGCCGGACTCTCGAAAGAGCTTCCAAATGCGCGGACAAGAAAGGGAGTCGGTCCAGGTCGGGCGTCTGCTGGGGGCTCGGCCTCGCCTGCCATTGTAAACAGCCTAGCCGATCGGTTCACCCGTTCCAAGCAAAGTGGCGCTGTCGGCCGAGGCACCAACAGCAGCAATCCCAGCGAGCCGCACCCTCTAGGCTGGAGCCTGCAGCCTCTTCCCGCTCAACACTTCAGGCCGCGGGAGCGTGAGACTGGTAGGTGCCGCACGCCCCTGCGAAACCTGAAGCTAGGCGCGGCAACTTGCCCTGCGGCAAACGGCCGCGAGTCCCAAAAGTCCGATCCCCGCAATGACGAGCGCCGCCGGCTCGGGCACCGGCACGACCGTCAAGCGAAACGGAGTCGCGGGGCTGTCGATCGGCAACGAGCCCAGCAGCGTGCCGTCGCTCGCATAGCGCAGGATCGCGCTGGATCCGATGCCGGTGACGTACAGCGTGCCGTCGCTGCCGATTCCCAGGCCCTGAAAGTCGCCCGACACTCCGGTCGGAAAGCTCCCGAGGGACACCCCGGCGGTCGAGTAGTGATAGAGCAGGCCGGAGTCCTTGTCGGAAACCCAAAGCGTCGCGTCGGTCGGATCGACGACGACGTCGCCCGGAGAAAACGGCAGGGGAAACCCGCCCAGGTCCGTGCCATCCTGGGCCATGTGCGAAAGATCGAAGCTGGACCGGTTGGCGACCCAGAGCGTATCGTCCGGCCCGATCGCCACGCCGCCGGGAGCGTCCATGCCGAGTGTCTTGATGAACCCCAGCGGCGTGCCGGTGGGCGAATAGCGATCGACGCGATCGTAGTTGGCCGCGCTGACGGCAATGGTCCCGTCGGCAAACACGGCTACGTCGCCGGGGTTGGCGTTGGTGAACGAAAACGTTGTCTGCTCGGTGCCGTCGGGCAGCAACACGTTGACGCCGGCGACGATCGAGCCGATGTTGCGGTACACCGTCACCAGGTTGCCCTCGGGCGTCAGCGACGCCCCCACCCAGAATTGCCCCGTGCCGGTGAAGGTTTGTGTCAGCGTGCCGTCGGCTGCGATCTGCTCGATGTTCGCTCCGGCGAAGTTGTTCAGCAGCACGTCGCCGGCCAGGAACTCCGCCCGAACGGGCGTCGCGGCGAGGATTGGCATCGCGACGGCCGTCAGGCCGCAGACAAAATGAGATCGGAACATTGGCATCGTCCTCGTGTCGTGGCGCAAGTGTGTCGAACGTCCCAAGCGACCTAGCGCCAAACACCGCTGGCGAGGCTCACGAAAACTGCAAGGTTTTTCGCTGGCAAGCCGCAAGTGCCGGCTGCCATGCAGCTTACGCGGCGAGGCTTGAGCCGCGAGACCCGAGGCGCGAGGGGCGATGCAGGCGCAACACTCTCCCCTGCCGCCTCAGGTCGCAAGTCTCAGATCTCCTTCGTTGACTCCGCCCCCTCTCCCGCTACATTCGGGGGATGAACGAGAAAATCGCCGCGCTGCTGGAACCGTTGGACGCGTTCGACGAGATCATTCCCGCCGAGCGGATGCGGCGGTGGGCCGACGAGTGCACGCTGTGCCTGGACGACGTGCGCGACTTCTGCCGGTTTTCGCCCACTCGCTACGTGCGCAATCTGGTTCGCTCGGGCCCGGCCTATCATGCCCTGGTGCTCTGCTGGCGCAACGGGCAGCGCAGCCCCATCCACGACCACGCCGGCTCGCACTGCGCGGTGCGCGTGCTGGCCGGGGTGGCGACCGAAACGCGATTCGAGATCGCGCCCAACGGCATGGTCTACGCCACCGGTTCCAGCACCCTCGCGCCCGGGCTGACCACCTACTCCGAGGACAGCGACATCCACCAGATCTCCAACCTCCAGGCCGACCAGGCCGATCTGGTCACGCTGCACCTGTATTCGCCGCCGCTGTTGCGGATGCAGTCCTTCTCGCTCCAAGAAACCGAGGCCCACACGTTCTTCGATCCGGTCAACGACGAGTTCGTGGCCGGCGCCGGAATCTGATAGGCTACGCCGTGAGGAACCGCGCGACATGACACGAACCGTGGCCATCATCGGGGGCGGGTTCAGCGGCACGATGGCCGCCGTGAATCTCGTGCGTCTCAGCAGCGGCCCGCTCGACGTCGAGCTGATCAACTGCGATCATCCCCTGGGCCGCGGCGTGGCCTACGGCACGCCCCGCGAAGAGCACCTGCTCAACGTCGCGGCCCGCAACATGTCGGCCGTGCCCGACCATCCGGGCCACTTCCTCGACTGGCTTCGCACGCGGGCCGAATATCGCGACATGCCCGAGCCGCAGTTGCGCGAAACCTACGCTCCGCGCCGCGTCTACGGCGACTACCTGTGCGGGCTGCTGTTGAACTACGCGCGCCCGATCGACGAGCATCAGCCGGCCACGATGCACATTCACCAGGACCAGGCCGTCGACGTCGTGCCGCAGGACGACGGCCGCGTTGAAGTCGCGCTCGAGAGCGGCGCGACCCTCGCCGCCGATCGCGTGCTGTTGGCCACCGGCAACCAGCCGCCGGCGCCGATCTCGGCGAACGGCGGGCCGTTTACGCACGCCGGCTACTGCCCCGACCCGTGGACCGACTGGCGCGCAAAGCTCCCCCCGCCCGACGAAGACGTGATCGTGCTGGGCTCGGGCCTGACGATGGTCGACACCTATCTCACGCTCTGCGAGCTCGGCTGGCCGGGACGCCTGGTCGTCGTGTCGCGCAACGGCATGATTCCCCAGGCCCATTTTCGCGGCATCGAGTATCCCGACTTCCTGCCCGACGATGCCGATCAACTCGGCCTGGCCCGCCTGGTCGAGATTCTCGAGGACCACTGCGCCCGGCTGCGCCGCATCGGCGAGAACCCGGGCATCATCGTCGATCGGCTCCGCCCGCTGACGCAGCGGATCTGGCGGAACTTCTCGCCCGAGGACAAGCGGGCCTTCCTGTCGGATCACGCCGCGCGGTGGAACGTCATCCGCCATCGCATTCCGCAGCCGATCCACCAGCGGATCACCGAGGCCATCACCGACGGCCGCATCCAGGCGATCAAGGGCAACGTCGAGGGCTTGAGCGTCGACGAATCGCGCGTGCGCGTGGCGCTGCGCACGCCGAGGGGCGACGAGCAGACGATCACCGGTGGGCTGGTCATCAACTGCACGGGCCCCAACAGCGGCTTCTCGCGCACCGCCGTCCCCCTGTTTCGCAACCTGATCGAGCGCGGCCTGGTGCGGCCGGACGAGTTGGACATGGGCATCGACGTCGGTCCGGACTTCGCGGCCATCGACGCCGCGGGCGCAAGCTCCGACTTACTATTCGTGATCGGCCCCTTGATGAAGGGCACCCTGTGGGAAACCACCGCCGTGCCCGAGCTGCGCGGCCAGGCCATGCGCGTGGCCCAGCTGCTGGTCGACGAAGTGCCCACCCCCGACCGCGACCTGCGGTTCTCGGTCGAGGAAGAGCACGTGATCGAGTACTACATTTAGCAGGCGGCTGGATGGCGACGCACTGCGATGGGCTGCGACGGCTCACGGAGTGAGCCTGCTACTTTGAAGCACGGCGGGCAAGCCGTCATGTAGCAGGCTCACTCCGTGAGCCGTGAAGCAGAAGCGCCAAAAAACGTTGCCGCGGCATCGATCGTCCAGCGGCGCGCCCTCGCGCGGCGCTCACTGCCCCGGCCGACTCACGGGCGGCTGCAACGGCTCACGGAGTGAGCCTGCTACTCTGAAGCACGGCGGGCGATCGTCATGTAGCAGGCTCACTCCGTGAGCCGTGAAGCAGAAGCGCCAGGAGACGTTGCCGGGCAGACGTCGTCCAGCGGCGCGTTCTCGCGCGGCGCTTACTGCCCCGGCCAACTCACGGGTTCTTTCCCGGCGGCAGTGAACAGCTTGCGGAGCGTGTCGGGGTCGATGTCGAGGGGCAGGAAGTGCGAGGCGCTGTCGGCGGTAAGTGCCAGGAACCCGCTACCGAAATGGCCGCCCAGGCCTGCGGTGGGATGCTCCGGGTCGTAGGCCAGGTCCGCAGGCTGCGTCCAGACGACGGCATGCTCGTCGTCGGCCTCGACCACTTGAATTGTGTTCGACGTGCCATCGATGTACTCGCGAATCGGCCGCCCACGCCCCGCGGGCCAGGCCGTGGCCTCGCCGATGGGCAGCACGACGCAGGTCTTGCCCGGCGGCAGTTCGCCGGTGCCGCCGAGGCGGTAGACGTCGGGCATCCGCTCGACTAGTGGGCGATTGTGTTCGCTGTCCCACGGTTCGTCGAGATGAAACTCCTTATACAGTGCATCGCCATCCTCGAGATACGGCAACAGATGGACGCGCCAGCTCAACAGCGGTTTGCCGTCGGCGTCGCGACTGGCCGCGTCGGGAAAACGTTTGTGGACGTCATGGTAGGTTTGCAGCGCGATGCCGATCTTTCTGAGCTTGTAGACGGCGCGTTGCCGCTCGATAGCCCATAGCGCCATGTTGGTCGCCTGAAGAAACGGATTGTCGGCCGGCGGCAGCTCTTGCAGATCGACCGCCAGCACGATCTTGTCGTTCTCGACCCGCTGATCGAGCACCGAAAGTAGCGCATCCATTTGCACCGGATGAGCGTTGATCTTGCGTACCTTCGCCACGGTGTCGGTTAGAAACGTGCCGATCGTGCCCGCCAGCGCGTTCGCACTTTCAGGCGATTCGGCCTGCATCGTCACTTGCAGCGACTCATCGGGCTTGTAAGCCACCGTGGTCCACGCGGCCCGATCGGCCCACGCCTGCAGCAGCCGGCCCCCCTGCTCTGCCGGCCACCAACGCAACACGGCCGAGAGCACGTGTCGCTGATCGGCCGTCGGCGCCACGACCAGCGCCAGCGGTGCGTCGCCCGCTGCGGCCACCGCCTGTTCGAGCCCCGGCCGCGGCGGATGGTTGCCCGCCAAAGCACGGTCGACCAGCGCCTTCGGGCCCACCAGGCAATAGCGTCCGCCGGCGGCGATCCGCCATCCGCGCTCGGGCAGTCTTATGCCCTGCAACCTGGCCAACGCCTCGGCCTCCTCGGGCGTGTCGAACGGAATGGCACAAAGGGCCTCGATGCCGACTGGCTGGTAAGTCGTGGGCAACCGGTCGGGAAGCTGAACGATCAGGTAGAGGTGACGCACGCCCGCGGCGGTGAGCAGTTTCTGGAACACCTCGTGCCATTGGGTCGTTTGCGAGGATGCCATGATTTCTGGAAAGGCCAGCGACGCGAACGTAGTGGCCGGTCCTTCGGCCGAGATATCGATCCTCACGACGGCCATCGCCGTCTCGTCCATCAGGGCGGCCAGCCCCGCATCGTCGTCGGCAGCGCGAGCCCAACTGCTCGCCATCGTCGCAAACAGCAGCGTGCAGGCGGTCAACAGGTGTCGCATGATTCGATTCCTGGTCAGGCGTGAGATGTCTTCGTGCCGTCGCGTTTACTGACGCACCGTGATTTTGAACTGGGTCTCAGGAATCACCGCTCCCTTTTCGGCCGAGCGGAGCAAAGCCGTCTTGCCCTCGAGCCGGTACTCGAACGGACCGTTCGTCGCCGGATCGTGCGGCACGGGCACTTCGGTGATATCGGCAAGTGCCTCGGGCAGCCGTCCGTCGTGCGCGGCCGCGTACAGTCGCAGCGCCTCGACCACGCGCAGCATGGCCAACTGCTGATCGCCGCGCAGCACGGCCCGATTGGCCGCATTAACCGCCGGCAGCATGAAGTTGGCCAGCGCGGCTTCTGGACGACCTGCCAGCTCGTGAAACCGCTCGTCGATCTGTTCCGCCGCCTGGCGGGTTTCGACGGGAGCATGGCGAGCCCAAACTACTATCTCGTCGAGCAGCTCGCGATAGACCTGCACCCAGCGCAGCATCACAACCTGCAGCGGCTGCATCCCCTCGACCATCTCGCGGTCCATGTCCGACTCGAGCAGTTGCCGCTTGCACACCGGATAGGCCCGTAGCACGATCGGCAGCAGGGCCGCCTGGGCAGGCACCCGCACGTCGACCTGCTTGCCCGAGGCAAGCTCCACTTGAAAGCCGGCGTTCATCCATTCCAGCGACGCCAGGCTGCCCATTTCGCGGGCCATTTCGTCTAGCTGGTCGGAGGTGAGGATCGCCTTGTCCAGCAGATCGGCATAGGGCACCGAGCCTTCGATCCACAGGTCCTCCGACTCGAGGCTGTCGGCCAGGTTTCCGACCGAGGGCGGCAAGCAGGTCAGCGCCCAATAGGCGTTAGGCGAACCCTCCTGGGCAATCCAGTGCTGTACCTCGTCGGCAGCGAGGCCTTGAATCGCGATGCCGACCAGCATGCTGATCAGCGTACCCGATTCGCCCACTCGGCGGGCCATCGTGTACATGTTCTCCAGCGCGAGGCTGGCCGCGGCGTAGTCGCCCTCGAGAATCGCCAGCCGCGCTTCCAGCGCCATCAGGCGGGCCAGGGCGCGCGATTCCTGGATCTCGGGCAAGAGCGTCGCCACCCCTTCGTCGCGCAGCGGCAAGTCCCATGCGGCCGATCGGCGGCGGGCGGCCAGGCGTGCCTCGTCGAGCTCCGTACTGTGCCGCGACAGCGTCTTACGGGCCTCGTCGCGCGGCAATTCTGCAGGCGGCAAGCCGAGCCAGTCGGAGATCTGCACCTGGTCGTTCTTCTCGCGGGGCGTTTGCAGCAGCACGACGATCGCGCGGTAGTACAGGGCCGCCGCGTTCCCCTCGACGAGCTGCCGCTGCGCGGGCGCGAAGCGATACCGCAACAGCGGCTGAGGCGGCCCGGCGGGCGTGACGCTCAGCTTGACGACGCGCAGGTTGTCGTCGGCCGCCAGCGGAGTCGAGGCAATCCACACGGCCAACGCGGCCAGCAAGAAGCGAGCAATCATAATGCGTCTGGCTCCGGAGAAGTGAAGAAGAATGAAACTCGCCTGCAAGCAAACCTTACAACGCCGGCGGCGCGGCCGGCCCGAATCCATCGCGCCGCAAAGCACGATCGCGCCAACGCAACATCGGCGCCCGCTCGAGCCCACGCTCGAGCAACGCGTCGGAGGCCTCTGTCGCATCCGCGGCCCGCGACGCCGTGAGGGATTCTGGCTGCGGACGCACGGTGAGCATGCCCGCCGACTGGTATTGACCGCTGGCCACGGCCAGCAGCCAGGCCCCTTCCTCGTCGATTTCCGGCACAGCCTTCGCCGGCGAATCGCTGGACGGCGCGGGGTCTTCGACCGCCGCGGGCGGCGACGGCTCATGTTGGATTGTCAGCGGCTCAGCCGATTCGCGCTGCTGGGCCACCTGTTCCGGCGCGCCTGCCTGCGGAACGAACCACGGGCGCACCGCCATCAAAACGGCTAGCGACAGCGAAGCGGCCGTGGCCCATTTCCACCCCAGCGAGCCGCGCGCGGCCGACTGCTCGCCCAGGCGGATCATCAGCCGATCGCGATCGATGCGGCTGGCCCGCGGCACCAGCGCCGAGAGCGCCTGCTGGCAATCGTTCAACTCTTCGGGCAGGAGTTCGTCTTGGGACATGCCACACCCAACCTTTCACGCAAGGCGGCCAGGCCGGCCGCGTATCTGCGATGGGCCGCGCTCGAAGAGCAGCCCACCAGTTCGCCGATTTCGCCATAGTTCAATCCGCCCCACAGCCGGGCCACCAGCACCTCGCGCTGCTCGAGCGACAACGCGCCAAGCGCCTCGGCCGCGGCCCGCGCGTCGAGCGCCTCGCCCACGGCCGGCTCGAACCAATCGAGCGGCCGAGCCGCGGCCGACTCGTGGCGCTTCCGCCGGCTCTCGGCCCGGCCGGCGCTGATCGCCCCGCGGCGGACCGCACAGTACAGCCAACCGATCGGGCGCTCGGGCAGCGGCCGCTGCTGGGCCAGTTGCACGATCGCCTCCTGCACGACGTCCTCGGGCGTAGTGCACCACGCCCGAGCGTACAGCTCGAGTGCCGCGGCCTGGGTCTCCAGGACGTGTTGCACCAGCTTCAGGACGGCCTTTTCCATCGATTGGGCGATTGAGCCGCTCGAGTGAACCCGTTCTCTGTAGAGAAGTCGCCCGCCAGAGGCATCTGTCCCGCGCCGCGGGCGGCGGCGCTAGAAAGTTTCTCGCCGCCACGACCGCGATCGCGTCACAGACCTGCGACAGCAGGCCGCCCCGATTATGGCTGCCGCGGCGAGTTTAAGCACCCATTTCGACAATTGTCGAAGGCTGCGTCCCCGTCCGTCCTCGTCCGCTTGTTTTTCTCGAACCTTTCGGCGTTTTGGGGGTCTCTAACCTCGTGACGGTTTCCGTCATTAGCCCCGGCGTCTTCAGCACAGCCCCAACAACGGAGGACCCCTGATGCGAGAGCCCCGAGAAGTCGTGAGGGAATGGGTTCAGGCGATCGACCACTGCGACGCCGACCGCGCAGCGAGCTTGTACCACGAAGCCGCGACCAACCTGCAGGTCGCGATCGGAGTGCCCGCGGTCGGCCGGCAAGCGATCCAGGAAGAGTTGCAGACCTTCTTTACGGCCTTCCCCGACGGCGAGACGCAGCTCGAGAACCTGTTCCAGGACGGCCCCTGGGCGATGGCCGAATGGCGCGGACGCGGCACCTGGAGCGGCGAATTCGCCGGCCTGCCCGCCAACGGCAAGACCTTCGAGATCGAAGGCTGCGGCTTCTTTCACATCGTCGACGGCAAGATCAAGTTCCAGCGCGGCTACTGGGACCGCGCCAGCTTCTTCGAGCAGCTCGGCATTCCCGAGGTTTAGCCAATCTTAAAATGACGTGGCTGTTCCGCGGCCAAGCCTTCGATGACGCCTGCCAGTTGCTCTGGGGAACCTGTTCCGTGCAGGTAGAGAGACAGCAAGTCAGGATCGTCCGGCCGGTCGTTCGTACAGCCGTCGTAATCCACAACCAACGTCGCGTCTTCACAGACAGACACCGCTGCGGCAAGCATCGTCAAGTCTGTCCAGGTTTCCAACCAGTTGAGAATGCAAAAGCTGACTAAGTAGTGCCGGCAAGCTGCCCGGCCTGTCTCGGCCGTTGCATGTTCGTCGGTTCGGGCGCTAGACACCTCGAGGCCCCGAAGGTGCGAATCCAGTGCGCGCACCAGCCGCGCCAAATCGTCGTCCAGCTCAACTTCTCGTCCAAACACATTGACCAAAACCATCGCTAGTGCATCCTACGAGCGTAGCGCCGACATCAGTTACTCGCTGTGTGGTGCGCCGGATCGTCTACGACGTACTCGACGAACTTCGCCAGCCTGTCCGGGTCGCCTGTCCCGTGCAGCTCGACGCGCAGGAACCGCAAATCGTCCGGACGATTCTGGGGGCCATCGTAGCGGAAGCAAAGGTTCCCCTCACATCGCATGAAGGTCGCTGCGGTGAGCATCGTGAGCCCGCGCCAGGCCTCCCACCAGTTGGCAACGCAAAGGCTGACGTAGAACTGGCCGAGCGGTTGTTGTCCGTGCTCGGCGTTTGGACTCTCGTGTCCACCGCAGGAGCTGGTTGTGCTGAGCCCTGGCAGTTGATCGCAAGCGCGCACCAACCGCGCGATGTTGTCATCGAGCTCAACTTCCCCTCCAGACAACTCGACCCGAATCATGGTTCTCACATTCTTCGACAGCAAATTTCTCGTGTCATCTTGCCGCCAGCCAAGCAGAGAGGCCTCATACGGCTTGGCGCCGAAATCTTGTCAGGCTCGTGCCGCAGGACCTTGCTAACTCCTGTCGCTGCACTGAGAGGCGCGCGGGGTATCAGGTTCGCGCAGCGTAACCGTTCGCTTGATGTTTCGCGAGCGCGAACCGGCGCCGTGGCTGTGTCGTCTCCCCAAAAGGTTGATTCGGCCGGTTCCAGCGGCGCGATTCACGGCTGTGGGATCGCCGCCAGCTCTCGCTCGATCGTTTCTCGCAACGTCGCCAGCTCGCGCTGATACACCGGCAGGTCGTCTGCGAAGCCTACGGTTTGAAACAGAATCGTGCCGTCGCGGCCGATCAGATAGGTCCGCGGGATGCCGCTTTCGGCGAAGGCGTGGAACGCTTCGGCATTCGCATCCAGCGCCACCGAAAAGGTGAAACCCCGTTCGGCCAGGAACTCCGCCACGGTTTCCTCGGGCTCGTCCCGATCGATCACCAGCATCGCCACGCGGTCGTCGTTCTCAAGCTCGTGCCACAGTTCCTCCAAATGCGGCAACTCGTGCATGCACGGCCCGCACCAGGTGGCAAACAAGTTCACCAGCACGAGTTTCCCGCGCAAGTCCGACAGCCGCCGCTCCGTGCCGTCGAGCATCACCACTGAGATGTCCGGGGCCGGGTCGCCGAGGTGCGTCTTCCATTCGCGGTTTTCGATCAAGACATATCGATCGAGTGCCGGCACCTGAACGCGGTAGATCAACGCGTAGCTCGCGCCGTACAGCGGCAGGGCGAGCAACAAGTACGCCGCCGGCAGCCACGCGGCCTGCATTCTTGCGCCTGGTGGTCGGTACATCGCCCGAATCAGGAAGATGGCCGAGGCGCACAACGCAACTGGCACGGCTGCCACCAGGAAATCGCTTTGCCAGGCGTAGGGCGCCCGAAAACCAGGCCGTAAGCCCCACGTCGCAGTCGGCAGCAGCACGAGGTGAAATAGCGCGATGGCTGACACGAACGAAGCCGCAAACAGCACCGCACTCGACAGTGCCAGCCGCAGCCTTCGACTGCGCGGCTCGCCGCCCCGACCGATCAGGGCCCACGCCAGGAAGCACAGCGTGCCAAGGGCAAAGCCGACGAAGGCCACTCCCGAACCCAGATACAGCAGTGTCTTGAACGTCATCGTCGGCCCCGCTCAGGCTTCACCACCGCGACATGTTGATACTACCGACTGGCATCTCGTTCGTGTTGTCGATGGACGGGAGAACGGAACGATCCCAACGGCGATGGAGCACGGCTCAATGTTCGGCAAGCTCCGGAAACATTTCCCGCAGATAAGTGTTGAGTTCGTCGAGGGTGATGTTGGCATCGTGCCATTCGAGGTAATCCTGCGCGCGGCGCACGCGCATGCCAGACAACCAGGGATCGGCGTGCGCCAGCGCCTGCTGCCGGCGCCAGAATTCTTTGGCGTCCTCCGGACTCGCCACGGCCCACCGCACCCAAAGGTTCTTCGAGACATCTTCTTCAGCCGGAAACGGCACGGGCGTCAGCCGCGTGGACGCCCCCAACCCCTTGACGTAGTCCCTGCCGGCGCCTGACCATCCGCGTACTCCACTCTTGAACCCCTTGGTGAGCTCCCACCGCGCCTGCTCTTCCGAGACGGGTCCAAGAATGCCGAGCTCGCGGAGCCTCTCGGCAGTGGGGTGGTCGACCGGTTTGCTGCAGCGTTCGCTGTAGATGTTGCCCTCGCAGTATCGCAACCGCAGATTGACGATATCGAACTCGTAGCGTTGCTCAGCCGTCGCCCGACCAAGATAAGATGCCGCCGCTGCAACACAAGCTACGCCGAGCGCGGTGTAAACGGTATAGCGTACTGCTCGCCGTCGCCGCGGCGTGGCCGACAGCCAGCGTGCCAGAAAAGCCTCCTCCATCGTTCCGCCCCCTAGCTAACCAATGGATGGCCGCTATCATCCTTCATCCTAACCGTTCTCACCCGATCGTGGGCGCATATCTTCGCGAACCCAAGCCACTCCCCGCGCGTCTTCCCTTCATTCCCTCGCCGCTTTGCGAGGCACTCGCCCGACGGCGAGCCGGGTGAGGAGGCGACCGCGAGCGAAAAAGAAGGCCGCTGAGGCCAACCTCATCGCCCGCCACGAGAAAACGGCCGCCATCCGCAGCCAGGCCCAAGCTGTCGGCCGACAACCCGACCCTGATGCGTTTGCGCGAGTTGGAGGTGCTCGAAAAGGTCGCCGCCAACAGCAAGCTCAACGTCCTGTTGGGCGACAAGCGCTAGACGGATCAGGTGGTGAACCTGTTGCAACGAAAAGCCCCGGGACCTGGATGGGAGTCGGCCCTCGGGGCATCTTTCTATCGTGCGATGAATCAACCCACAGATGAAACGGTCGAGCAGGAGCAATACACGCATGCCGCTCAACATCCAGGAAGACCACTACTGGCTGTTCGGCCAGGTCTACTCGGTGCTGGCCTTCTTCGCCGCTGATCCGCAAGCGTCCATCTCCCGTCTCGGCGGCGAGCGGATCTTGGTGCCCGACGATCAGTCCAACGAACTGAGCGAAATGCTGCGTGCCATCCTCCACAACTACTCCGGCGCGGCGGACCTTGAAGTGATTCAAGCTGCCACGAAGATCGACCAGATGCTCGGCGAGCGAACCGCGCACGAGAAACTGTTCGATCCCACCTTCTGGACAAACCGCGGCTTCATCCGCCACCCCGACTGGGCCACGATCCGACAGATGTCGCGCGAGTTCCTGCTTCGCTAGCGAAGTCGAAAGATGACCTCGCCCCGCCCTCTTGACTTTCCGCCCCGCCGCCACGATCCTTCTCTGGCCGACGAGGCGCCGCGTCGGCGGCGCTTGGTCGACGAGCACGCTTCGGCCGGCGCAAAGCGCGGCCGCGCGAAATCGCAAACGTGCCGGCTTCGAGGGTTGCCGCGATGGTCACTTATCTACTCGCCCTGGGCTTGGGCGTCGTGGCGGGAATGCGGACAATGATGGCGCCGACCGCCGCGAGTTGGGCGGCGTATCTGGGCTGGCTCGATCTGAGCGGAACCTGGCTGGCCTTTCTTGGCAGCATCTGGACCAGCGTCATCTTTACGGCCCTGGCCCTGCTGGAATTGATCACCGACCAACTGCCCGGCACGCCCAGCCGCACGATACCACCCGCGTTCGCTGCCCGCATCCTCTCGGGCGGTCTCTCGGGCGCGGCCCTGGGGGCCTCGGCCGGATCGACCGGTTCGATGTTTGCTGGACTGCTCTGCGGCATCGTCGGCGCCGTGATCGGCACCCTCGGCGGCCGCGCCTTCCGCGGACGCTTGGCCCAAGCCTTCGGCCAGGACCGCCCGGCCGCCTTCCTCGAAGACGCCGTGGCCATCGTCGCGGCCGCGTTGATCGTAGTCGCGCTGCGGTGAAACAGGTCGACGCTATCGTCACCAGCATCACCGGCGACCTGAGAACGGCACGCCTCACGCACGCGCGGCTTATTTCCCACTGCCAAAGAACCGCCAGGCCGCTCCGAGCAGGATCAGCCATTCGACGGCGGCCAGCGCGTAGGTCGAGGTGGGGATGTCGGCGAATAGCGCGAAGCTGGCCGTGCGGAACACGGCCAGGCAGGCGTGAATCACCAGGCACAACAGCAGCGCGTACGGCAGGTACGACGGCCGCAGCAGCGGCGAAAGAAACGCCAGGCCCAGGGCCAGTTGCAACCCGCCGTACACGACGAGAAACTCGGATTGCCCGGCACCGGGCCGCAGCTCGAAACCCACCGAGCCGGAAGTCTGCCCGGGCCGCACCACGCACCAGGCCGCCAGCGCCACATAGGCGGCGCCTACGATCGCCAGAAAGATCCTGGTAACGAGCATCACACTCCCCTCTTCACCGCCAAGATGATGCCGGTCGCCCAGCACATCTTGGTCACCACCAGATCCTCGCGCGCGTCCAGTTCCGCAACCAGCCGCGCTGCTTTCTCCGCATGCCCCTCGGGCCACGTGGATTGAGGAAGCATGTCGTCGACGACGTACAGGCCGCCCGGGGCGAGCAGCGACAAGGCTTCCTCCAAATGCGTGTACTTGCCGGCCCAGGTATCGGCGAAGATCAGGTCGAAGCTCGACTTGGGCAACTCGGCCAGCACGCACGCGGCGTCGGCCTGGCGGAAGGTCACGCGCGAGTCGTCCCCCAGACACCGCCGGGCAACATCGAGGAACCGCGCATCGTTCTCGATCGACAGCAGCGTGGCGCCTGCATCCATGCCCGCCAACAGCCAAGCGGTGCCCATGCCGGTGCCCGTGCCAATTTCCAGCAATCGTCCGCCGGGCTTGGAAGCGGCCAGCGTGCGCAATAGCGCCCCGGTCAGCGGATCGGAGGCCAGCTTGAAGCCGACCGCGCGCGTGCCGGTTTCCAGGTCAGCCAGAATCACCGGCGGGCGAAGTTGGTGGGTGTCGTCCATGTCCCCAGCATACCGCTATGCGAGGCCTGTCCGCAGATCGCGTTGCCGATCCAGCCGGTCAGATTCAGCACGGTTCCCAGCGGTGACCAGCAGCAATCGCGCCATGGCGGAACCTCATTTCGCGGGCAAATCTTGGAAAGGGCAGCCTCGCTTCGCGGCTCGGCCCCTGTTTTTCGCGAGCGATCGCCCATCCTTGGGCCAGCCCGTGTGCGGCTTTTTCGCCCCCCTGGCCAGCCATCCCCCTACGACTGGAACCCCAACGTGGCAAAAAATGAACGCTTGGGCAGTTAAAGGTTGACCGGCGAGAAGGCCCGATTAGGGTAAATAGATAATCTAAGAAATAAGCGTAAATCGTGCGTGCGCAGCTCCCCGCTGCGCGACGCGGTTGCCCGGAACAGCAGAAGACTCGGAACAGCAGAGAGAGCTCATGACCACTGCCCAGGTAGGGCCTTGTGCCCAGGTATCGTTCGCTCGGATCGCCCGGAAACTCCTTGCGTTTGCGGCGATCGCGCTGGCCGTTCCGGCTGCGGCTCGGGCCGAGATGCTCGAGATTCAACTCGGCGGCGTGGACATCGGCTACGACGGCACCAATATCTTTGACGCAGGCGCCGGCGATCCCGACCCGCTCAACTCGGTCGCGTTTCTGGTCGACGGCGTCCAGGTGGGGAGCGTCCTGACCAGCGACATCACGCTGGACTTGTTCATTCCCGACGTCCTCGACATCGCCGACACGGGCGACGTCGTCGTGAGCGGCGCCGGCGGTTTCTTCGACATCGGCCTGCCGGGGGCCGACTTTCTGGACCTCGATCTGGATGCGGCCACGATTACCTACGTCGATCTGACCACAGTGCAATTCGCTTACGCCGGCTCGGTGGCGGCGATCGACGGGCAGTCGCTCCCCTTCGGCCTCGAAATTGGCGACCCGGTCTCCATCTCGTTCTCGACGCAAATCGACCCGGGCACGCTGGTCACCGCGGGCGGATTCGTCGAGGAGTTCACGGCTTTCGGCACCGGCGAAGTCCGCGGGATCCTCGTGCCCGAGCCGGCCAGCGTTGTGCTGGGCGGGCTGGGTGGCCTGGCCCTGCTGGGTCTCATCTGGCGTCGCCGCAAGTCTGCGTAGTCGCGCCGCCCTGCCCGGCCTGCCACCACGTAGAATCACACTCCAAATCCCCCCGTGGAGCAAATTCCCCGCGAAAATCCCTCGTGCGGCGGGTCTCCCACCAGTATTTCGAGCCCAATGCTTGACGTTTTCGTTTGGCTCGACTATTCTGCCTCGTGCTGTAGTTACACGACCCCGATGGTCTCGACGGGGCGGCATTTGTTGTGTCGTCGGCTGGGTTGAGACAAAGCATCTTTGATTGACAGCGCGTTGCAGTAGCAACGGGGAACGACCGCCTAATGACGAAGCTCCAACCGACGCGGCGCTGCGGAATCTCCGCACCCACCTTGTTCGCGTTTTTGCTGACCGCCGTAATCGCCGCCTTCGCGGCGCCCAGTGCCCAGGCCACACTGCTCGAGATCGAACTCGGCGGCGTGAATATTGGATTCGACGGCGACGATATCTTTGACGACGGTGCGTTCGATCCGGACACGCTCAACTCCGTCGCATTTCTGGTCGACGGCTCCATGGTCGGCAGCGTGCTGACCACGGACATCACTCTCGACCTGTTCATTCCCGACGTGCCGGCCATCGCCGACACCGGTGCGATCGTAGTCAGCGCGCCTGGCGGCTTTTTTAATCTGGGCCTACCCGGGGCCGACTTCCTCGACCTCGATCTGGGTGCCGCGACGGTCACCTACATCGACCTGACCACGGTCCAGTTCAGCTTCGGTGGATCGGTCGCCGCGATTGCCGGTCAATCGCTTCCCTTCGGACTCGTCATCGGCGAGCCGGTCTCAGTGTCGTTTTCGACGCAGATCCTTCCCGGCACGCTGGTCACCGCCGGCGGCTTCGTCGAGGAGTTTTCCGCGTCGGGAACCGGCGAGATCCGCGGCGTGCCCGAGCCTGCGAGCATCGTGCTGGCCGCGGCCGGTGCCTTTGCCCTGGCGGGTATCGTGTGGCGCCGCCGCCGCACGAGCTAACCTGGTCGCCTCGGCCGCACGTCCGGTCCGGCACACCGCACCGCTGCCCTCTTCCGGCGCTTGAGCCTCCGTGCTCTTTGCTACTGCGCACTGCGCCATGCTTGATCGACCGCGTGTCGATCGTCAACCGCCCACGCGCTCAAACGTCAGGCCCGGGTCGTTCGCCGGGGCGCCGCTGAGCACGAACTGCCACTTGTCCGGTCCCAGCGAGGTGACCGAACCGGCCATCGTTCCCTGGTCGGCACTCACCAGTGCCAGCGCATCGCTGGTCGCATCGAGCTGACCTTGCAGGTCGATCGTGGGCTGGCCGGACTGCTCGGCCTTCCAGGTGAACTGCGAGTCGTCCGTAATCGACAGATCGATCGTCGCGTCGCCGGCCTTGGCCCGCCACGTCCCGACCAGGTCGGTCTCGGGCGTCTCCCCCCCGGCTGCTGCCGGTTGCGGAGGCGTGGCCGGCGCGGCAGGCGTCGCCGCCGGAGCAGGCACCGCGTCAGGATCGAGCGCCGCGAGCATCCGCTTGGCGGTCGTGTCCTCGGGCTGATCCTTGACCACCACCTTCAAGGCGTCGACCGCCGCGTCCTTCGAGCCGATCACCAGGTACTGATACGCCAGCACGAAGTACGCCGCGGCATCGTCGGGATGCTCGCCGCAAAAGCCTTCGAGCTTGCGCAGTTGGGTCTGGTAGTCGTCGACGTTGCCGTACAGGCTGCTCATCGTCGTCCAGTCCATGCCGGGCGCCGACGACAGGAACGAGTTAAGCGCCGCGGCGGAAGCCTGGTAGTCGCCCAGCGCGAACAGTGTCACCGCGCGCACCTCGTGAATCACCGGGTCGCCCGGCAGCTTCTTAAGCGCTTGGTTGAGCAGATCGAGCGCCCCGCGGTAGTCGCCCGACTTGAACTTGGCCAGCCCCTGGTCGAACAACTCCGTGGCCTGCTGGGTCGCGGGGTCCTGCTCCGCTTCGTCCGTGGCCGTGGCCGTGGCATCGCCCGTGGCGGCGTCGGCCGAGCTATCGACGTAGTTGTTCACCACGACTGGCTGCGAATAGTCGTACGGCACGCCGGCGCTTTCGACGTAGTAGGGATTGTAGTAGCCGGTGCCGTAGCCCCAGCCGCTGGTGAGCGAGCCGAGTCCCCAGCCGACCGCGCCCCAAGCGAGCGGCGCATACCAGTTGCTACCCCAGTAGCCGGTCCAGCAGCCGTTGTACCAACCGTAGTGCGGGCGGATGCAGTTGTTGTGCCAGTTGCCGGCCCAACCCCCGCCCCAGCCCCAGCCGGGTCGATTCCAATTGCCGTTGTCCCAGCCCGGCCGATTGCCGACGATGTTCCCGCTGCCAATATTGATGTCGTTGCCGATGTTGATGTTGCCGCCGCCGGGACGTCCGGGTCGATCGCCAGGTCGCCCGGGCCGATCGCCGCCGCCGCCAATCACCGGACGGTCTCCACCGCCCGGTCGCCCGGGGCGATCCCCACCGCCGCCGATCACCGGCCGGTCTCCACCGCCGGGTCGGCCAGGCCGATCTCCACCGCCGGGGCGCCCGGGACGGTCACCTCCGCCGAGACCGGGTCGATCGCCACCAGCACCCGGTCGATCGCCGATACCGGGGCGATCGCCGCCGCCGGGAAGGACCCCGGGGCGTGTGCTGGGCCGGTCGACGTTGCCCAGGCTCGGACGGTCGCCCCCACCGGGACGGTTGCCGATGCTCGGGCGATCGCCGCCGCCGGGCCGATTGCCAATCGAAGGACGCTCGCCGCCGCCGGGACGATTCCCGAGGCTGGGGCGATCCCCGCCGGGACGCGGCGCCGGTCGCGTCGCATCGCCGGGCGGGTTGCCGATGCTGGGTCGATTGTTGCCGCCGCCGGGACGCGGTGCCGGCCGGCTGGCCACGCCGCCGCTGGGTAGCGACGGACGCGTGGGTCGCACGTTCGAGGGCGGGCGCGAGGCCGGCCGATTGCCGAGGCTCGGTCCGCTGGGCCGCGTGCTCGGCCGCGAAGCGCTCGGCCGGCCGCCGCCGGAAGGATGAAAACCCGTCGAGGGCCGCGAGCCGCCACTGGGGCGCGTGGCGTGGCCCATCGAAGGCCGACTTGCGCTGGGTCGCGACTGGGGCCGCGGCATCGAGCGGCCGCCGCCACCGTGACTCATCGAGGGCCGACCGCCACCGCCGCCCACGCGGCCCATAGAAGGCCGCCCGCCTCCGCGCCCGCCGCCTCCGCGTCCGCCGCGGGCCTCGACGCTGGGCGACCCTGCCACAAGTAAACCAATCGCCACCGCCCAGGCCATTCCCGTCTTGCAAAACTTCTTCATCTCGAACTCTCCTTACGCCAGGGGCGGCAGTCTAATTGCCCGCGGCCGGGGGGCGCCGCGCGACGGTGATTTCGAAGTCGGGTTCCAACACGCCGCCCACGATGCGGTCGGTGCCTGCGATCGTGTAATGGTCGTCATCGGTGGGCGTAATGGTCAGCGTGGCGGTCGAGGTGCTGCCGTCGGGATTGACCGACGACGACTTCACCACCACCGAGCCGTCGTCGACGATCGTCCAATCGCCCTCGGCAAAGCCGCCGTCGGCATCGAACAGCCAGGCGCGGATCTTGCCCTTCGCCGGATCCCAGCCCAGCCGCTGCGTCGACTTGCGCTCGACGCCCTCGGGCGTGGTGAAATTGAACTCGCCCAGCAGATAGTTCCTATCGTCCGACCAGCGGTACGAGACGGCCACCTTGCCGTCGGTGCCCTCGTTCACCCAGTCGCCCACCAGCCAGGCCAGCGGCTGCAGGTAGTCGTGCGGCGTCGGCACGGGATCGTCGACAAAATCGCGGAACGAGGCCAGCCGCCACTGTCCCTCGTCGGCCTTGGCCCACACGGCGATGTAGCGGAAACGCGACTGGACGTCGCCTTCGGCGCTCGACATCGTGCGCGTGCCCTCCTCGATCGCCACCGGCCCCACCAGGCGGATGCTCTCGACGTCGAGGCTCAACTTCGCGCCGGGAAAGCGCTCGAAGAACGCGGTCAGCAGGCTCTTGATCTCGGCCTGTCCCTTGTAAACGACACCTTCCTCGTCGATCAGCTCGCCCTGAGGCATGAACATGCCCACCACCTCGTCGACCTGGGCGGCGTTGAACGATTTCTCGCGTTTCTCAGCGTTCTTGCGCACCGCGTCGACCGCGGCGGCTTCCTGGCACACGGCCGGAGCAGCCCAGCCCGCCACGGCCATCCAACCCACCAGACACAAAACACGCATGCGACCAGTCATGGGACGGTCCTCACAGCTTAGAGGGACGTTTGTCGGAGAAAGCGGCGCGCGCTTCAGCGCCGCGCGGCCGCATCGATCGGTTGACTTCGTCAGTGGCTCGCCTGGAAAACGCAGAACGCGAAAAAGGAAATCATGCACGGCGGCACTTGCATTAATATAGCTCTCTGGCGGCCGAGAGAACCGCGGCGAATCGTTTTTATCCGAAAATTCACACCGCGGCGCGCGGCTCGGCGCTCCCCCGCGGGAACGCAACCAGGAGCCCAGCCGCTCGTGCGCACCCGCCCTCGGATCGGCGGAAGTGAATGGATGCCGCGTCGCCGACTCTCGCCCGGACGCGTCGCCGTGATAAACTGTGTCTTTCACAACCAGGTCTTGTCGCGAACAGGCAGTTCCCTAGATGAAACCGATCACCTTCTCCTGCACCAGCACGCTCGACCTGCCGCCGCAAGCCATTGTCGAGCGGATTCTCGACATGTCGAACTGGCCCGAGTTCCAGGGCTACGGCATGCTGCCGGGCATCAAACATGCCGAGTTCGAAGTACGCACGCCCGAGCTCGTCGGCACGCGGATTCGCGTGGAAAACACCGACGGCTCGCGACACGTCGAGCAAATTGTCGCGTGGCAGCCGGGCGAACGACTGACGCTGCACCTGCAAGAGTTCTCGCCGCCGGTGTCGCGCCTGGCCGAGCGCTTCGAGGAGACGTGGGAGTTCGACGTGCGCGACAGCACCACGCACGTGACGCGCGCGTTTCGCGTGCACCCCAAGAGCGCGCTCACCTGGCCGATGATGTGGCTCGTGTCGCGGATGCTCAAGAAAGCCATCGACAAGCACCTCGAGCAGATGCGCGCCGAAGCAGCAAGCGTATAAGCGCGGCACATGAATGTGCCGGCTAATGCACGATTTCCATTAGCCGACACATTCATGTGCCGCGCGTCAAAACAGCACCCACCACAGCAATCCAAACAGCGCAAGAACCGCCCCCAGCACGATCCACCACGGCTTGCTCCCCGGCGGCGAATCCTCGGCCGAAATATACTGCTCGCAATACGGACAACGCTGCGCGTCCTCGTGAATCTCGCGCTTGCAGTACGGGCAGGCGACCGTCGGCTCGTCCTCCTCCTCGCCGTACGGCTCGCCGTCGTAGTCGTGCTCGTACAAGTCGTCGTCGTGCTCGTCCATGCGTTCCTTTCGCCGGTTTCTCAAGCCGTGAGCGTGCCCAGAGCCTAAACCAACGCGCCCCAGCGGGCAAAGCCTGTATCTCGGCCCGCGGCGTGGGTAGACTCTGGGATAAGCCAACCAACTTGCCGCGTGCAACCGCGGTGGGCGGCGGTTGCTCGGCACATGAATGTGCCGGCTAACGGGCCTGCCAACCTCGTCCTAGCGGAGGATCCTCATGGCCAATTCCCCCGGCGAATCGTCGCGCCCCTCGCGTCGCCATTTTCTGCAGACGTCGTCGGCGGCGCTGGCGGCCGCATCGCTCACGTCGCTGGCGCAGCCCGTGCACGCGGCCGGCGACGAGACGCTAAGAATCGCGCTGGTGGGCTGCGGCAATCGCGGCACCGGCGCCGCGGCCAATGCCCTGCAGACCGCAGGCCCCCTCAAGCTCTGGGCCATGGCCGACGCGTTCGAGGACCGCCTGGCCGGCAGCCTGGGCATTCTGCAAAAAGGCGGACGCGCCTCCGGCGGAGCCGTGCCCACCAGTGTCGCCAAGCGCGTCGACGTGCCGAAGGATCGCCAGTTCGTCGGGCTCGATGCCTACCGGCAGGCCATCGACGCCTGCGACGTCGTGCTGATCTGCGCACCGCCCGGCTTTCGGGCCGACCATTTCGAATACGCCGTCGCCCAGGGCAAGCACGTGTTCATGGAAAAGCCCGTGGCCACCGACCCGGCCGGCGTGCGGCGCGTGCTGGCCGCGGCGAAAGCAGCGCGCGACAAGGATCTCAAGGTCGGCGTCGGCTTGCAGCGGCATCACGACGTGAAATATCGCGAGACGATCCAGCGGCTGCAGGACGGCGCCATCGGCGACCTGCACACGCTGCGGGCCTACTGGAACGGCGGCACGATCAAGCGCCCCGTCGACCGTGCCGATCTCACCGAAATGCAGTACCAGGTGCGCAACTGGTACTTTTTCACCTGGCTCAGCGGCGATCACATCGTCGAGCAGCACGTGCACAACCTCGACGTCTGCAACTGGCTCATGAACGGCCATCCGGTGTCGGCCGTGGGCATGGGCGGACGGCTGATGCGTACCGGCAAGGACTACGGCGACATCTTCGATCACCATGCCGTGGAATACACCTATGCCGACGGCACGAAGATGTTTGGCTATTGCCGCCAGATGCCCGGCTGCGAGCCGCTGGTGGGCGAGTTTGCCACCGGCACGCGCGGCACGGCCGACGTCGGCAAGTATCGTATCGAGGCCGGCGACAACGCGTGGCACTATCCCCGCACGCGCCGCAACCGCGGGTCGAAGTACGCGGCCGACAGCCCCTACCAGGTCGAGCACGACGTGCTGTTCGCGGCCATTCGCTCGGGCACGCCGCACAACGAAGCCGAAACCGGCGCCGAGGCCACGATGACCGCCATCCTGGGACGCATGGCCACCTATACCGGCCGCACCGTCACCTGGGACGAAGGCTTTGCCAGCCAGTGTGTGCTGACGCCCGAGACCATGGCCGGCTGGGACACCGCGCCCCGCAAGCTCCCCGACAGCGACGGCCTGTACCGCCTGCCCATGCCCGGCATCGACCGCGAAGTGTAGCCAACTGCACCCGGAGTCCACCCGCTATGCATCGCCGCACGTTTCTGCGCACCGCCGCCGCCGCCGCGGGCCTCGCCCTGCTGCCCTCTGCCAGCCTTCGCGCCGCCGAGTCGTCGACGTTCACGCTCAACTACGCGCCGCATTTCGGCATGTTTCGCCACTCGGCCGGCAAAGACCTGGTGGCGCAGCTCGACTTTGCCGCCGACCGGGGCTTTCGATCCTGGGAAGACAACGGCATGAAGAGCCGCCCGGTGGCCGATCAACAGCGCGTGGCCTCGGCCATGGAGCGGCTCGGCATGCAGATGGGCGTGATCTCGTGCACGCGCGGCACCAGCGACAAGCTCACCTTCACGAGCGAAGACAAGGACGTCCGCGACGGCGTGGTCGAGGGAATCAAGAGCGTGGTCGACGTCGCCAAGCGCGTGCGGGCCACGTGGCTCACCGCGGTGCTGGGCGACGTGAACCCCAAGCTCGAGCCCGAGTACCAGACGGTGCTGGCGGTCGATTTGCTCAACCGCTGCTGCGACGTGCTGGAGCCGCACGGGCTGGTGATGGTGATGGAGCCGTTGAACCACTGGACCAACCATCCCGGCAAGTTCCTGGTGCGTTCGCCACAGGCGTTCGCCCTCTGCAAGGCGGTAAACCGCCCCTCGTGCAAGATCCTGTTCGACATCTATCACCAGCAGGTGAGCGAAGGCAACCTGATCGCGAACATCGATCGCTGTTGGGACGAGATTGCTTACTTCCAGATCGGCGACAACCCCGGCCGCCACGAACCCGGCACCGGCGAGATCCACTACGCCAACGTGCTTGAGCATTTGCACCAGCGCGGCTACACGGGGATTCTCGGCATGGAGCACGGGAATGCGCGCCCCGGTGCCGCGGGGGAGATGGCCGTGATCGAAGCGTATCGCGCGGTCGATCCCCATTAGCCGACACATTCATGTGTCGCGCGTCGGTCGTAGCGGTGTGCGCTCGACACATGAATGTGTCGGCTAAAGCATTCGCGTATCGGCCGGTTTCTACCGTTCGCCGGCACATTCATGTGCCGAGCGACGGCACAATCCAACGGCCGGCGACGCATGAATGTGTCGGCGGCGTTTTTTCTGCTATACTCCGAGGCCGGCGTAGGATCTGCGGCCCAGGAAACCCCGGCGGAGGAAGCTCATGGCCAAAGAAACGTTCGACCGTAGCAAACCCCACGTCAACATCGGCGCGCATTACGTCGACATTCACGACACGGCCGGCAGCCTCACCATCGCCGGCAGCGGCTCGACCACCGAGGGCAATCCGCCCGAGAGCGTGTTGCTCACCTTCGCGGCTCCGGCCTCCAGCTCGCTTGAATCGGCGGCGGTCGCCTACCCCTTCTTCGACAACGAATTCGAGTTCGATCCCACGGCCAAGGGCCTGGTCGAATCGCTCGACTTCCAGTTGGACGTGCTCCCCTCGGTGATCGACGGCCCGGGCCAAATCCACGTAACCCTTGCGCTCTATCAAGACGAGTTCTTCGTTGCCCGCGGCGCTGGCGAGTCGATCAGTCCCGGCAGCTCCTGGGTTCCGATCGACGGCAGCGGACTGCTGGCCTCGGACTTCACGCCCGTCGGCGGCGGCCCGGGACGTCCCGACTTCAGCCAGCCGTTCCAGTTCGGCTATGCGTTGAGCGCCGACTACGCGATCGACGGCCTCGATGCCGAGGTGTACGTCGACAACATGACGGTGGAAGTGACGTTCGTCCCCGAGCCGAGTTCGCTGGTGCTGGCGCTTGTGCTGGGAGTTTCCCTGCTCTGGTACCGTTTGCGGCCGCGCACGACACATGAATGTGTCGGCTAAGGAACTTCGCGTCCCGGCCGTTTCGCACATTGGCCGGCACATTCATGTGCCGAGCGTATGCGCTGCAAACGGAGTTCGGCCATTCTTTTGCGGGAAAGAATGGCCTAGGATTGTAGAGCGGTTCACGCACCCTGATACGCTTACGAGGATTTCGCATGCGCCCCCGATCGCCTGGCCTGTTGCTGTTGGTTTTGCTGTTGTCCCCCGCGAGCGTCCGCGCCGCCGAGCCGCTTTCGCTCGACGCGATGTTCGAGATGAAGCGGATCGCCTCGCCGGACATTAGCCCCGACGGCAAGCTCGTGGCCTACGCCCAGGGCGAGGTGAGCCTGAAGGAGAACAACTCGACTTCGCGCATCTGGCTCGCCCCCACCGGCGACGGAGCACCGCGCCGCCTCACCGGCGGGCCCAAGCACGACACCAGCCCCCGCTTCAGCCCCGACGGCCGCCAGGTGCTGTTCCAGTCCGATCGCTCGGGCGACCACCAACTGTGGATCATCGATCTCGAAGGGGGCGAAGCGCGGCAACTCACCTCGATCGCCACCGAAGCGTCGAACGGCCTCTGGTCGCCCGACGGCAAATGGGTGGCCTTCGTCTCGGCCGTGTATCCCGAGTACTCGAACCTGCCGTACGCCAAGAGCAACGCCGCGAACAAAAAGCGCATCGCGGAGATCAAGAAGAACCCGGTCAAGGCCCGCGTGTTCGACAAGCTGTTCTACCGGCATTGGGACTCCTGGGTGGAAGGCAAGCGGCAGCACCTGTTCGTCGTGCCGGCCGTCGGCGGCGAGCCGCGCGACGTGACGCCGGGCGACTGGGACGCCTATCCCACGTCGTCGACCTTCTCGGCCGGCGAAGACTTCTGCTTCTCGCCCGATAGCCAGGCCCTGCTGTTCACCGCTCCGCCACTGGAAGACGAAGCCTGGAGCACGAACCACGACATCTACCGCGTAGCGATCGAAGGCGACGGCCCGCCGGTGAACCTCACCTCGGCCAACCAAGCCGCCGACAGCGGTCCGCAGTTCAGCCCCAACGGCAAGCACATCGCCTACCGCATGCAGGAGAAGGCCGGCTACGAGGCCGACCGCTGGCAGTTGATGCTGATGCCCGCCGGCGGCGGCGAAGCGAAGAGCCTCACGGCCGAGGTGGATCTCTCGGTCGCCTCGTTCGTCTGGGCCGACGACGACACGATCTACTTCTCGGCCGAAAAGGACGCCGGCTGGCCGATCTTCAAGCTTTCCCTCGGCGACGGCAAGGTGAGCGAGCTCGTCTCGGGCGGCTCGTTCGGCTCGGCCACCGTGAGCGACGACGGCAAATTGATGGCCTGCCGCCGCTCGACGCTCAACGCGCCGGCCGAAGTCGTGGTGGTCGACCCGGAGGGCCAGTGGCGCGACATCACCCACGCCAACCAGAAGCTGCTGGCGGGCATCGAGATGCACGAGCCCGAAAGCGTCACGGTCTCTGGCGCCGGCGGCACGCCCATGCAGATGTGGATCATCCGGCCGCCGGGCTTCACGCCCGAGCGGAAGTGGCCGCTGGTCTACCTTGTGCATGGCGGACCGCAAGGCGCGTGGGACGACTCGTGGAGCTATCGCTGGAACCCGCAACTGTGGGCCGCGCAAGGCTACGTCGTGGCGCTGCCCAATCCGCGCGGCAGCACGGGCTTTGGCCAGCAGTACGTCGACGAGATCTCAGGCGACTGGGGCGGCAAGGTTTTCGAGGACCTGATGGCCGGCGTGGCCTATCTCGAAAAGCTGCCCTACGTCGACACCGACCGCATGGCCGCGGCCGGGGCCTCGTTCGGCGGCTACATGATGAACTGGTTCGAGGGCCACACCGACAAGTTCAAGACGCTGATCACGCACTGCGGCGTGTACAACTTCGACAGCATGTACGCCACCACCGACGAGCTGTGGTTCGACGAGTGGGAGCACGGCGGCCCGCCCTGGGGCAACCGCGAAAGCTACGAAAAGTTCTCGCCGCACCTGTTCGCCGAGAACTTCAAGACGCCGATGCTGATCATCCATAACGACCAGGACTTCCGCGTGCCCGTCGCCGAAGGCTACCAGCTCTTCACCACCTTGCAGCGCCTGGGCATCCCCAGCAAGATGATCAACTTCCCCGACGAAGGCCACTGGGTGCTCAAACCCGCCAACAGCGCATTCTGGCACCGCGAAGTGTTCGACTGGCTGAAGGAGTACGTCCCGCCGGGAGGACGGTAACAGCGCGGCGTTGCGTTGCGCCGGGACATGGCGCTCGACACATGAATGTGTCGGCCAGCGGGAAAACGCCTGGCTCCGGTGCGCGCACGTTCGCCGACACATTCATGTGTCGCTTCCGGCCGCACGCCGCCGCGGCTATTCCTGCCGCGACTCGGCCGGTTTCGCTGCCGTCTGCGGCGCGTCGACCAGCGTCGGCGTCACCACGTACAGCGTCTGCACTTGCTCGTGTGTAAACGCATCGCACGCCCCCGAAGTGCAGCGTCGCACGTCGCCGCCGATAATGGCCGTCTGACCCAGTTCCATTTCGAAGCCAGTGTCGAGAGACCGAACGCGCACGCCGGGCACCTCGTTGTCGCCCTCGCGTACGCTGTATGCCGGATCGAGCTCGGTGACCGTCGGGCGAATCTTGAGCTGCACGCGATTGCCCTCGGTCAGCACCGCCAGCGCATGCAGCTCCGTGCCGTACTGCTTGAACTCGATGTGCATCTTGTTGTCGCGCACCGTGGGCACGGGAAACTCGCCGCCGACGGCATACGACACCGGAAGCCCGCTTTGCGCCACAACCGTGGGCACTGCCAGCACGCGCACCACGCCTTCGCGCTCGAGCGCTTCGAGCAAGGACGCGAAACCGTTGCCGGGCACGAGAGCTGTGCTTGACTTGTCGACCGAGTTCTTCGTGCCGTCCGTCTCGCACGTGCCGCCCTTGCACGCCTTGCCGCTGGAGCCCAGCGGTGCGAACGCGAAGCCAAGTTTCTTCATTTCCGACAGCGACGCTTCGACGATCTTCACTTCGAGCATCACCTGGCGCGGTGAGCGACCGGGTGCGTTCTCGCCCTCCGGCTCGCCCGCGACGGCGGCGACCGACAAGAACAACGTCAAGCAGCACGCGATCAGCGGACGCATTGCAGACCTCCGTGAAAGGGGAACGCCGACGAAGGAAACATGCCGAGAACTGGAATACGGCACTCGGCACATAAATGTGCCGGCTAAAGGAGTAGTACTCGGTGTCGCGACGTCAGCGTTCAGCCGGCACATTCATATGCCGCACCGATCCCGCCGCGCGGCCAGCGTTTAGCCGGCACATTCATGTGCCGAGCCGATCCCGCCGCGACGTCAGCGTTTAGCCGGCACATTCATGTGCCGAGCCGATCCCGCCGCGCGGCCGGCACTTCACCGGCACGTGTGCCGCGCCGAACACCACGTCCACCAAATCCTAAAGGGTGAAGCTATGAAAAGGGAGGTCGCGTCGCGTTTGGGGAGTCCTTGAATGCGT